>Ga0256407_10001402_pt1 | contig 51307 bp, 47 predicted proteins | sample RumenRJG_04DNA_FD_193489 | JGI IMG/M metagenome (GOLD analysis project Ga0256407, IMG submission 193489) | Bovine rumen microbial communities from Lethbridge, Alberta, Canada - RJG_04 | ecosystem: Host-associated > Mammals > Digestive system > Stomach > Rumen | place: Canada: Alberta... | reverse complement strand
CTATCTAGCCAATTATAAAAATTGGGGAAATATTGATTTATTATAATTAATAGTTCATTTAATGGATTAATATTCTTTCTTCTGTCTCTTATCATTTTTCTTGTTATTCTCATTATTACAACCTCTTTCTATTGTAATAATCATATCATAAAATCATTGCGAAGAAAATTTATTCTATTTTACTGTGTTAGAAAAACTTGATTTGACATGGTGAAAAAAATATAGTATACTTAAGTTGCATTTGAAATATTAATGTAAATGTTTCTCGCTTACAGGTGGTGCGAGTAATAAATAATCCTGATTCGTCAATGTTTCTCGCTTACAGGTGGTGCGAGTAATAAATAATCCTGCTGGTAAATTTTTGGAAGCTTTATTTAATTAAAGTTTCCTTTTGTATTTTTAAAGGTGATGTAATGGAAGTAAAAACTGGATATTTGTATCATATAAAAGACAGTTTCTTTGATTTTGTTAATGATGATAATTTAATGACTAATCATGAACGTGGTAAGAAACGTCCAACATATTTTACTATAAAAGATGGAGAAACATTATGGTTTATTCCGATAAGTTCTAAAGTAGAAAAGTATAAAAAAATAATTGATAGTAAAATAAGAAAGTATGGATTTTGTGATACTATCTTAATAGATAAGTTCTTAGGTAGGGAACATGCAATACTAATACAAAATGCTTTCCCAACGTTAGAAAAATATATAGATCATGAACACGTTTTTAATGGGATTCCAGCTAAGGTTCCAGAAACTATTCAAAAGAAGATTTTGGAAAACTTTAAAAAGATGATGAAATTAAAGAAAAAAGGAATTAACTTATTCTTTCCAGATATTGATAAAATAAAGAAAATGATGTTAGAAGAATTAAGCAAGGATAAAGAATTAATAGGTGTATAATATATACCTATTTTTTCATGAACTACTTTATTTTTTTGCCGAAATTTGGTACAATGTACTTGATGGTAGGTGGTATGATGAATAGATTAAGAAAAGTATTATATATTTTCATTACATTTGTTGCTCTCTTTAGTTTTAAATGTTTAGTAAAAGCAGATTATAAAGCAACAGTACTAATTACTGATGGTGCGGCTTGTGAACTTAGAAGTGGTTCTACTGGTAAGTGTTTATACCGTGATACTGATTTTGATTCATATGTATCAGGTGTTGTGTGGCTTGATACAGGGGATGTTGTTACAGTAATTGAAGGAACTAATCACCCATCACCTAATAAAAATCGTTGTGATTCATACTATGTAAAAGTTAACTATTCATTTCAAAATAATCCATCTAAAGTATATACTGGCTATTTCTGTAATAGTAACTTAAAAAGGGATGGTGAAGTAGATAATAACTACCGAGATGAATTTGCTCGCGCAGGATTTCCTGAAAGTTATTTCTCTAAATTATCTATTTTAAAAGCAGCTCATCCTAATTGGACTTTTAAGGCAGTAAATACGGGAATTGATTTTAACTATGCAGTAACTCGTGAGAATACTCTAGGTAATAGTTTACTTGAAGTAGTTGATGGTTATAATAATGTAGGTTATTTAAATACTTGGGCTGGATCTTATAACTATTATAATGATACATTTAAAGCCTTTGATGGTTCTACATGGTATGCAGCAAATTATGATACTATTGCATATTATATGGATCCTCGCAACTTCTTAATAGATATGTATGTATTTCAGTTTGAAGCACTTGCTTATGAAAAGGATTTACAAACGTTATCTGTAGTACAAAAATTATTAAATGGGGACTATTTAAATAACTATGCTAATTCATTTATAACGGCTGCAACAGAGTCACAAGTGAGTCCTGTATATCTTGCTTCTTTATCAAAACAAGAAGTAGGTGGACATAGTTATGCAACAACTGCAATAAATGGTAAGGCTTTTACTTATAACGGTAATACATATTCAGGTATATATAATCCTTATAATATAGGTGCTTATAGTGGAACTAATCCAGTATATAATGGACTTTACTGGGCAACAGGTAGTGGATATGCTACAACTAGTTATGATAGGCCATGGAACAGTTTAGATAAAGCTATTCGTGGTGGGGCTAAATGGATTGGCGAGAACTATATAAATATAGGTCAAAATACTATCTACTTTAAAAAGTGGGATGTTGTAGGTAATGTTAATTATGCTAGTGGTAATAACTTTGAACATCAATATCAGACTAATATTCAGGCTCCTATGATAGAGGGTAATTCAGTATATAAATCATATAATGATTCTAAAGTATTAGATTCATCATTTGTATTCTATATTCCAGTTTATAGTAATATGCCATCATCTACTAGTTTACCTAGTGTAGGTAATCCTAATAACTATTTAAGTAGTTTAAATATTAATGGTAGTAGTGTATCTTCATTTGATGGAGGAGTTACTAATTATAACTATCATGTAAAAAGTGATGTTAATAGTGTAACTATATCTGCGACTACTGTCAATTCTAATGCAAGTGTTAGTGGTACAGGGTATGTTAGTTTAACTAGTGATAATACTACTCATAATATTACAGTTAGAGCTCAGAATGGTGATACTCGTACTTATACTATTAATATTATAAGAGAACCTAAGCAGGAAAATAATACAAGTGATTCTGTAACTGTTGAGTCAGTTTTAAACAGTGCTGGAATAAAGAATAATAGTAATTATTTAATGGGATTTAGTGTTGGTTCTAATATAAATCAAATTACAAATAAAATAGGTAGTAGTGCATCAGTTACTATTAAAGATGCATCAGGTAAAGTTGCAACTAGTGATATTATTAAAACAGGATATAGTGTAACTATTAAAACTAAAGATCAGGAAAAAACATTGAAAACTGTATTGTATGGCGATGTTAATGGAGATGGTAAAATTACTGCAGTCGATTATGCTAAAATTAAGAATTATGTATTAGGAAATACAACGCTATCTAATGAACAAATAGAAGCTAGTGATGTTAATCATAGTAAGTCTGTAACAGCTGCTGATTATGGAAAACTAAAGAATGTTGTACTTGGAAAGTCAACAATAGAACAATAGGTGATTTATGAAAAAAGTATTATTATTTATAACAATATTATTATCAAGTATTTTGTTTATACCTAAGATGTTTGCAGCATCAATGAATGTATCTGCAAGTACAACTTCTGCTAATGTATCTGATAGTGTAACTATATCTGTAAGTCTAAATAATATTGAAGGAAAATTTAGAATTAGTTCTAGTGATACTTCAGTATTAGATGGCGGCCTTCAAACTGACTGGGTAGAAAGTGGTTATATTACTGCAACTTTTACAGCTAAGAAATCAGGTACTGCAACCATTACTGTAACTCCTATAACTGCTACTACAATGGATCCAGGTAATGAACATGATTATACAGCTAGTAAATCTGTTACTATTAGAGTAGTAGAACCTAGTCGTGGTAATAGTGGAGGAAGTAGTTCTAATAATAACTCTAGTACAAAGAAAAATAAGCAATCATATGATTATGGCGATGATACTATAGATATTAATAAAGAATATAGTTCTGATAATTACTTATCTAGTTTAAGTATTGAAGGATATAACATTGATTTTGATAAAGAAAAGACTGAATATAGTCTTGACGTAGATGAAGATACCACTAGTGTAAATATATCCGCAACTCCAAGTGATGATAAAGCAAATGTAATAGGTGCAGGTAATATTAAACTTACTGATGGCGTTAATAATGTTAGTATTACTGTAATTGCAGAAAATGGTAATGAAAGAGTATATCATATTACTATTAATGTTAAAGATATTGATCCTATTAAAGTTAAAGTAGGTAAAAAGGAATATACAGTTGTTAAAAAGGTAGAACAGTTAACTGCTCCGGATAATTTTAGTCCAATTGAAGCAGATATTGATTCAAAAAAAGTACCAGCTTTATATAATGAGATTACTGGCTATATATTAGTAGGGCTTAAAGATGATAAAGGTAATGTAAAACTTTATGTATATGATCCAAAAAGTAAGAAGTATACAATATATCATGAAATAACTTTTAATAGTATTAAACTATATTATACTAAGGCAAGTAATGTACCTAAAGGTTTAAAGAAAACTAAAATAGATATTAATGGTGTTGGTGTTACGGCATATAAGAGTAGTAAGAAAAGTGATTTTTACTTAGTATATGGTATGAATGTTAATACAGGTAGTGCTGGGTGGTATAGATATGATGTAGTTGATAAAACACTTCAAAGATATGAAACTCGTGATTTAGAAAATCTATCTATGCTTAATAATAAGTATTTAATAACGATTGTTGTTCTTAGCACATCAATACTTATGCTTATGCTATTCTTGCTTATCTTATTTAGTAGATTAAAACATATGAAGTAGTCATTAGACTGCTTTTTTAGTAGAAAAAAATAATCACAAAGTGATTATTCCAAGAACTAGTATTAAATTAAATAATACATACCCTGTAAATATTAAATAGATAAGTATGGAAAATACTTTTGATATAGTTTTACTACTAATAATAGAAATACAGAAAAACATAATCATAGAAAGTATTATCAATCCACCAATAAGTAAGTATAATTCATTGTTTTGATAATTAGTAAATAATATTGAATATATATAGAAGGCTAAAGATATTATTATAAGCAAATCAGATATTACAATATTACCAATACCAAGCTTCTTTTTTTCAGTTTTAATGTTTTCATCTACATTATTAAGCATTGATACTTTTATTTCATTCGTTAAATCAAGTAATCTCTGTGTTTTAGTTAGATCCTTTAAATCTTCATCATCAACTAGAGTATTATCTTTTATTTTATCATTAATCTCTTTTGTTGCAACTTTTTCTAGTCTTTTTTCTTCTTTTAGAATTTTCTTTTCTAATCTTTCTTGTTTTTTCTTTTCCTTCTTTAACTCTTTTTTATCATCGTCATTCATAAGTATTTCTTTTAATTTGCGAGTTTGTTCTTCTTCCTTAATACGTTTTCTTCGTTTTTTTTCTTCTCTTGACATTAAATCAGTAAATGAAGCTGTCTTATCTAGTTCATCATCTTTTATATCAGATAAATCTATATATCTTCCTTTATCTTTCTTCACACTATCACATCCTATATTGATTATATAATAAATAATGTAAAAATGAAATAGTTTTAATTAATTTTTACATGACTATTTTTAAATAAGGTTCTGACTAATTTGAAGTAAGAGTTTGACTAATTTGAAGTTTTGAAAAAAATTGTAAATTTATACTATTTACACAACTCTTAAAATATGTTAATCTATTATTAGCGTGAATAAAGAAGTTAGGTGGTTAGTTGTGAAGAAAAAAATTAATTATAGAAAGACTTTGTTTCCTAAGAGGCCTTCTTACAGCAATATAATGTATTATAGTTCGCTTACTAAACTATTAATTGGCGTAATTATTATAATACTTGGTTTTATAACTTTTCACTATATTACATTTAATCATAATAAAGTTAAAATTAAGACAGTAAAAACTTATAAAGATAGATATATAATTCCTGAAAATATTGTTTTTTTAGGCGATTCAATTACAAAACTGTATGATTTAGATAAGTATTATCCTGATAATAATGTAGTAAATAGTGGAATTAGTGGAAATGTTTCAGAAGATATTTTATCCGATATGTATAATAGGGTATACAAGTATAATCCATCAATTGTATTTTTATTAATTGGGACTAATCAATTGGAATCAGATAATGATGAATTAATTGAAAGACAGATTATTGATATTGTTAATATAATTCATAAGAAATTACCATTCACAAAAATATTTGTTGAATCGATATACCCAGTAAATAATACTATAAAAGGAACTCCTTCTATAGGCAGAGATAATAATAAAATTATTAAAATCAATGATTACTTAAAAAAGCAATCTAAGAAATATAATTATGAATATATTGATATATATTCGCATCTAAAAGATGAAAATGATAATTTATCAATTGAATATACAGAGGATGGTTTGCATTTAAATGCATCTGGATATGATGTAATAACCAATATTTTAAAAAAACACTTGTAGTGTAAAAATGCTTTATTAATTATTTATTAAAAAACTATTTTAAATAATTATAATATGATAAAATAAATGTGTGTTATGATTCAGGGGGATATATGAAAAATATAAGAGAATCTAATTTTGAATTTATGAGAATTGTATCAATGGTTTTTATTGTTATGTGTCATGTTATTGATAGCGGCAATCTAATTAGAAATTGTCAAAATGAAACATTGAGTATTATATTTGAACTAATTATGTTTTTTACTCGAGTACACGTAAATTCATTTATGTTACTGTCAGGCTTTTTTCAATCTAAGTCAAATTTTAAACTAAAAAAAGTTATTAACTTATTTTTGCAGGCTTGTTTTTATATTGTTTTATTGTTTTGCATTGCATTAAAACTCCGTTTGATTGAAAATGTTAATGTTATGACGATTATTAAACTGTTTTTGCCGTCATCTTTAAATGATTATTGGTTTATCTCGGCATATATAGTTACGTATATTTTTAGTGATTATATAAATATTTTTATAAATAGAATCAATAGAAAAGAACACAAACACTTTATTATACTTGGTTTTGTAGTTCTATCTCTTTTACCATATATAACTGGATTAAAATTTTTAAACAATAATGGATTTAATTTTTATCATTTTATATATTTGTATATTGTTGGTGCTTATTTAAGAAAATTTTCTTTAAAACAAACATATCATTTCAAATTAATAAAGATAAAGTCTTATTTTATGTTTATGATATTTATTTTTATATCGATGATACTGTTAAATTATATGACTGTATTGCTTGCTAATAGAATACAGGGAACTAATAGTGTTTTTAATTATTTAGCCGAGAATATATTTGCTACTAAGTATTGTTATTCTAATCCGTTTATCATCATTCAAACAATTGCCTATTTTGAAATTTTTAGATGTTTGAAATTTAAAAATAGTTTTGTTAATTTTATATCAAGTAATGTTCTTGGAATATATTTTTTTCATGAAAATATATATGTTAGACAAAATATATATAAATTTTTACGTATTGATACCGGTTTTTTCTATTCTTATCGGAAGTTTGTATATTATATCGGTGCAATAATAATTATTTTTTTAATAGGTTTAATTATAGAAATTATACGAAAAATTATTATGAAATTTATATACAAAGTTTTAACTAGACTAAAGTGTCCAATCCGTAAAAAACAAATTTTTAAAAATTATTTTATTAATTAATAACATTATACATTTTATAGTTTGTCAAAATATATATTATTGTGTTATAATTTTATTAGTTAAGAAAAATTATGTAGTAAGGATGATTTTATGTTTACTAATTTAGATGAAACAAATATTTATGTAATATTAATGATGGCATTTATACCAATGTTATTTGTTGGACTTTTTATTCCGATAATAAAAAAAATTGCATTTCATATAAATGCACTTGATATACCGAATGAAAGAAAGGTTCATAAAAAGCCTATGCCAAGGCTTGGTGGACTTGGTATTTTTTCAGGTTTTTTACTTGGTTATATGTTATTTGGAAATCATACATATTTAATGAATTCAGTATTAATTGCAAGTTTTGTTTTACTTATTACTGGTATAATTGATGATATTAAGCCACTTAGACCTCGTTATAAACTGATAGGTCAGTTTATTGCTAGCTTAATTGTTGTTGTATATGGTGGTTTATTACTTCAGGATGTAAGTTTCTTTGGCTTATATATTAATTTTGGCTGGTTTAGTTATGTTGTTACTATATTCTTTATACTAGGATGCATAAACTGTATGAATTTAATTGATGGACTAGATGGTCTTGCAGGAGGAATTGCAGCAATATTCTTTCTTACTATAAGCATTATTGGTGTAGTTAATGGCGAATTTGCTCTAGCAACTACTTTAACGCTTATCATGTTTGGTTCAACTGTGGGATTCTTATTTCATAACTTTAATCCTGCTAAAATATTTATGGGAGATTCTGGTTCTATGTTTTTAGGACTAATGATTTCTGTCATTACTTTAATGGGATTTAAAAGTACAATGATGAGTGCGATAGTTATACCACTTTTTATACTAGTTGTTCCAATACTAGATACAACATTTGCAATAATAAGAAGAAAATTAAAAGGTGAGAGCGTAGATACACCTGATAAAAGTCATATACATCATCAACTTTTAAGACGTAATTTTTCTCAGAAGACAACTGTTTTAATAATATATTTGATAACTGCATTATTCTCAGCTGCATCTATAATATATGCTTTAGTTGATAAAATAGTAGGTTATACAATTTATGGCTTTTTAATGATTATATTTATTATATTTGTAATGAAAACTGATGTTTTGTTCGAACATAAAAAGAAATGATTTGAAAGGAATTGATTTTGTGATAAAACAATTAAATAATATATATTTAAATTTTAAACATTATTGGTTTTTAATGACACAATTAATCTCTAGAGATTTTAAAGTGAAATATAAAAGAAGTGTTTTAGGAGTGGTATGGAGCCTGCTATATCCAATATTAATGTTAGCAGTTATGGCTGTTGTATTTTCACAGATGTTTAGAGTTAGAGTAGAAGGAGCAAACTACTTAGTTTATTTAATGACAGGTATTATTATGTTTAACTATTTTAACGAAGCATCTACTAATGCCATGACATCTGTTGTAGATAATTTTGGTTTAATTAATAAAGTATATATTCCAAAGTATATATTTCCAGTTGCAAAATGCTTATTTATTGGGATAAACTTTCTTTTAACTCTTATTCCATGGTTTGGAATAATACTATTATCTTATTTAGGTCTTGGACAATATACATGTCATATAAGTATTAATTACTTATTGTTGCCATATATATTTGCGTGCTTATTCCTTTTTACAGTAGGTGTAGGATTATTTTTATCATGTGTATCAGTGTTTTTACGCGATGTAATATACATTTACGGAATAGTTACTATGATTTGGAATTATGTAACACCAGTTTTCTATAGTATTGAAATAATTCCACAAAAGATAATATTTCTTTTTAAACTTAATCCGTTATATCAATATTTAACTGCGGCTAGAGAAGTTGTACTTTATTCTAGATGCCCATCAGCTATTACATTAATTGCGATTACTGGTTATTCAATACTTGCAATTTTTATCGGTGCGATAGTATTTAAGAAGAATCAAGATAAATTTGTTTACTATATTTAGAAGGTGATTATTATGATAAGTTTAAATAATATTACAATGAAGTTTAATTTAGGAATAGAAAAAAACTTTTCAATTAAGCAAGCATTTGTTAATTTCTTTAATCCTAAACATAAAAAACAAAAAAAAGAGTATTTTTGCGCACTTAATGATATTAGTTTTAATGTAAAAAAAGGTGAAGTAGTTGGACTTATTGGAAGTAATGGTGCGGGTAAATCTACTTTATTAAAAATAGTAAGTGGAGTTATGAAACCTACAAAAGGTAGTGTTAAAGTTAATGGTGCGATATCACCGATGATTGAACTTGGTGCAGGATTTGATATGGAGCTTACTGCAAGAGAAAATATATATTTAAATGGTGCAATTTTAGGGTATTCAAAGAATTTTATAGATAGTAAATTTGATGATATAGTTGAATTTTCGGAATTAAGAGATTTTCTTGATGTACCTGTTAAAAACTTTTCATCAGGAATGACTGCAAAGTTAGCTTTTTCTATCGCAACTGTTGTTGATCCAGAGGTTTTAATAGTTGATGAGATTTTATCTGTTGGAGATATTAAGTTTCAAGAAAAAAGTAAAAATAAAATGCTTGATATGATTAAAGGAGGAACAACTGTTTTATATGTTTCTCACTCATTACAATCTATTAATGATTTATGTGATAAAGTTGTTTGGATAGAACATGGAAAAATGGTTAAAATGGGACCCGCAAAAGAAATTTGCGAAGAATATTATAAAAAACAGATGGAAAGTTAGGAGGATACATGGAAAATAGTAAATATATACATTATTGTTGGTTTGGTGGTAAACCACTTCCTAAACTTGCTAAAAAGTGTATTAAAAGTTGGAAAAAATATTTACCAGATTATGAAATAATTGAGTGGAATGAATCTAATGTTGATTTAGAAGAATGTCCTTTTATCAAAGAAGCTTATGCAAATAAAAAATGGGCATTTGTTGCTGATTACGCAAGAACTAAGGCTATTTATGAGATGGGCGGAATATATTTTGATACTGATATGCTTATAACAAAACCAATTGATTTTCTATTAGATGATATAACTTTTTTAGGGTTAGAAGATTCATTTATGGTTAATGCTGCTGTTTGGGGTGAAAAAAATCCTAAATCATATTTTGCTAAAAAAATGTTAGATTTTTATCAAAGTCAAGAACATTTTGATTCAAATAACATGTTTAAAATTAGTATTCCTAGAATTATAACTAAGATACTAAACGATGAAGGTTTTAATCATACATCAAATGAAATTCAACACTTAAATCATGGTATAACTATTTATCCAAGAGAATACTTTTATCCATTATCATTTAATTTTAAGAATAATAAATTTACTGATAATACTTGTATGGTTCATTATTTTGATGCAAGCTGGTTTAGCAAAAAAGAAAAGTTTAGAGTAAAACTTACTAGAACATTTGGTGATAAAAATATAAGTAGACTTACAAAAGTATATAAGAAAATAAGACACATTGGTGGATTTATTATAAAAAAAATATTATATAAACCTTTAAAATATTTCAAGTATAACTATTTAAATAGGGGAAAATATAAAGAAAAACTAGAAAATTCTATTAATATACTTAATAATATAAAAGGCGATTATATTGTTATGCATAATCCAGATTGGTTAGGAATTACTAGTGCGACTATCGAACTTTTTAATGATAATAGAGTTCCAGTTGGTGAGTTCTTACGAAAGAAGGATATGAAAAAGTTTGCAAATAAAATACTCGAAAAAAATATTAAGCAAGTTGTATTTAGCGCGATGTGTATTGGTTGGAAAGATTTAGCTTATTATTTAAAGAAGAAGAATCCCAATATAATTATTAAAGTATTTTGGCATGGTAGTATTTCTCAAGTATCTGAGCCTTATGGCTGGGAGAGAAATATAGAACTTATAGATATGAGTAAAGATGGTACTATAACAACTTTTGGTACTTGTAAAGAATCATTAGTTAAGTTTTACGAAAATTTAGGAATTAATACTAAGTTTATTATGAATAATGTAGTATTAAATGAAAAAATAAAACATAATGAGCCTAAAAATACTGTTATTGGATTATATGCAGCTAAAAAAGATGATTGGCGAAAGAATTTATTTGCGCAAATAGCTGCTGTATCACTTATTAAAGATGCGACAATCGATATAATTCCTATGGATTATGAAGCAGCTACATTTGCGTCTAATTTAGGATTAAAAGTTACTGGAATAGATAAACCAGTTCCTAGAGAAGATTTGCTTAAAAGAATGGCTAATAATACTATGAATTTGTATGTTACATTTTCAGAGTGTGCACCTATGCTTCCTATTGAAAGTTTTGAAGTAGGTACAATTTGTCTAACAGGAAATAATCATCATTATTTTAAAAATACAGAATTAGAAAAATATTTAGTAGTTGATAATGAAGAAAGTCCTGTTGAAATTGCAAAAAAGATAGAATTATGTATTAAAGAAAAAGATAAAGTTATGGGACTTTATAAGTCTTGGAAAAAAGAGAATGATAAAAATAGTAAACTGAGTGCAGAAGAATTTATTAAATTTGGAACGGAGGAACAGTAATGTTAGATAAATTAATTGAATATAAAAATGAATCTAGTATTGTTCTTGTTCCAAAACAGGATATAAAATATTATGATAGTCTAAATTATACATTAGGTAATGTTATAATAATTGATGATGTTAAAGAGGATGAGAACATTATCAAAGCTATAAATGGTTCTAAAATTAGTAAAATTTATTTAGTAGGAAATAATGATTTATTTAGATTTATTTTACCTAGAATAAAAAAAGATATAGATGTGTGTTGGATATTTAATGATTCTTTTTCTAGTTTATCTAATGCAGGAGTTAGATATAATTTAAATACTATATTTGAGTATTACGATAGAACTCTAGTAGATATTATTGGATGTTTTAATAAAGATAATATGAAAGTATTTGAAAATGCGGGCTATAAATGTGAATATATTGACTTAAAACTAGATAAGAACAAAATTAAATTAGTAAACTCTAATTCAATTGGAATTTTAAGTGATGATTTTGATCCAAACAATAATTTTTATAATCAACTTGCTGCATTTACATTTGTTGATTATGATGTATGTAAATTTATGTCAGTAATGAAAGCAACTAATCACTTTTATAAATATTTTAATATTAAATCTAAAGTATTAAAAAATATTGATGAAGTTATGAAAGATAATTTTGTTAATTTATATATAAACTTTACTAATACAAATAAAGAATTAATACTTAAAAGTTATAATTATGGAGTTCCTGTAATTGTTGGTAATTCTGATTTTTATAATAATAATAAGTATTTAAAAGAACATTTAGTTGTTAAAAGTGATGATGATATTAATGAAATAGCAGAAAAAATAAATTTTGTTAAGAATAATTATAAAAAAATAATGGAAGAGTATAGTAAGATTAATTAATTTAGGAGATAGCATGAAAAAACTTAATATAACTTTTTGTAGTTTTCCTGATTTTTCTGGGAATGCCAAAGCATTATATGAATATATGGTAAAAACATACAAAGATAATATGAATTATACTTGGGTTGTGTATGATAAAAAAACTGTTGCCAAATTAAAAAGTAAAGGAATTAATGCTGTATTAATGGATACAGATGAATTTAAAAAATATATTCCTAAAACAAATGTATTTTTTACTACTCAAGGGAATTTAGATGGTGATAAAAAGAAATGTAAGAATGCTGTCTATGTTGAATTATGGCACGGTATTGGGCCTAAACCTGTTGGTTTTGCTCAGAAAAATCCTAGCAAAGATGACATTAAAGGTTATGGTAATATAGGAAGAATAGTTGATTATTTTATAGTACCAAGTGAATTTTGGAAAACAATCTTTGGCGCTATATTTAAGGTAGAATACAATCGTGTTAAAAGTTTAGGCATGCCAATACTAGATTATTTTAAATATTCTGATGGGAAAAATAATTTATCAAAATTATTAGATAAAGATTTATCAATGTATAAAAAAATAATTATGTTTATGCCAACATTTAAACAAGGATTTAATCACAATGATGTATGCAATATTTCAAGTAATATATTTAATTTTATTGATAAATATGACGAGAAAGATCTTGATGATTACTTGATAAAAAACAATTATTTATTATGTATAAAAAAGCATCCGGGGGATAAATCGAAAATAAATTTCAATAACATGAAAAATATAATAACAATTAATGAAGACATGTTATTTAAAAATGATTTATCAATTAATGAGATAATAAATGCATTTGATTTAATGATAACTGATTATTCCTCAATTGGAACTGAATTTGTTTTTTTTGAAAGACCTTTGTTATTTGTAACAGGAGATTATGATGAATATAAAGCTAATAGAGGAATATATTTTGATAATCTTGATTTCTGGACACCAGGTCCAAAATGTAATGATATTAACAGTTTAAAAAAGGAAATAAAAAAGTTGTTAACAGATGATAGTTACTATAAAAATGAAAGAATCAATTCTAAAAAATTGTGGTATGGAGATACTAATGATGGCGGTTGTGATAGAATATGTAATTTACTGTTTGATAATGATGGTCAATTATTAAATACTGTTGAACGTCATAATAGTGAGTTGAATTATTTGAAAGATCAAAATGTTAAATTAAATAATAGCATAATAAAAAACAAATATAAAATAAAAGAACAGAAAGAAAGAATCAAATATTTAGAAGAAAAAGAGCAAGAACTTGCACGAATAAAATATTCCAGAAGTTATAAAATGATTCAAAAAATAAATAATATAAGGAAGAAGGTAACTAGAAAATGAAAGAATTGAATAGTAAAACGAATAAGAAAATGATATTCGGTATTATTTCACTTGTCGTGGCTTTTTTTAGTTTGTTTACGATATGTTTAGGAGTTTATTCTCAAAAAACTGATGATTATATTTTCTATATAATCAATGAAAGCAACGGTCTTTCTGTTAATGAAATCAAAATTGGCGATAGTAATGTCGACTTAAATCGGTATAACTATAAGAATTCAAAATATGATAAAAATAAAAACGAAATAGTATTATCTTCAAAAGATGATTATATTATAAAAAAATCTCGAATTGATAATTTAAAAGTGTCATTTAAAAACAAATCAAATATAAAAAAAGATATTATTGTTAAAAAAAATGGCAAAGAAGTAAAAAAAATAAATATAAAAAGTAACTCCACTTATGTATATATGGACAATGTTAGTACATTTACAATTATTACGTATATAATAAATAATTTGTCCTTCGTTCAAGTAGTTTTCATTATAATAATATTTTTTATATTTTATTTGTTAATTTATCTTTCAATGCTATATATTAATAATTTTGTTGTGGCAGTTAAAAAAAATAGTTTTTCACTAACTAACTATGTTATATCAATGTTATTACTACTATTTATTAATTTGCTTTATATGTTTCCGTTAATGCAATTTAATAAGTTTATTTCTATATTGCCAATGGTAACATCGTTGTTCATTATTGTTTATAATTTTAGGAAAAGTTGTAATACAGAGTTGCAAAATTATTATATAGTAATATCGATGTTTATTGGTATTATATTTTTATTAATATTTCCTCCATTGCATGTTCCAGATGAATCTTCGCATATGATAAAGTCTTATCAAAATTCGTATGTGTTTCAGAATAATCATGAAATAACTAAGGATGCTACATATGCATATCTACCAAAAAATATGAATGAATTTATCAGTAAATATGGTGAGGGAACTTTAAATTATGATTTTAGAATGCACCCTAGAACATATACTTATGACTTGCTAAGATTAACTGATTACAATGATAGGTCAAATTATTATACATGGTATGCACTAAAATATACATCAAGTATTACATATTTGCCTGGTACTTTAGTTGCAATATTTGCAAAAATTACTAAAATGCCTTTATTATTATTTAACTATTTAAGTAAGATTTTTACATATATTATTTCAACAATAATGTGTTACTATGCTATTAAATTAACTCCAAAATTTAAAAAGATATTCTTTATAGTTCCGTTATTGCCTATATTCATTCAACAATCATTTGGTTTTAATGTTGATTGGTTAACGAATTCAACTTTTATATTATTGCTAGCATTTATATTAAAAGGAATTTATCAGAATGAAAAAATGAATAGAAGCGATATATTTAAAATAATGATACTTTCAATAACGCTTGGATTTTGTAAATTTGGGTATTTTCCAATTGCATTACTATTTTTGTTAATACCTACTTTTAAAAAACATAATTTGAGGGATAAAAGTAATTTGTATAAAATACTTATTATACTAGTAATTGTAATTGTCCCTATATTAGTAACATCGTTTTTTAGGTTTTATTCTTCTTTTACTTATGCATATAATGGTGTTAAAACAGTAAGTACTAGGAGTGTTATTCCGCTGAGTGCATTATGGACAAATCCAAAAATGATTATTTCAATGTTAATTCAGACATTTATAATTAGATTAGATTTAGATTTGTTTAGGGGATTAACAACAGGATTTGGTTGGTCAACAATATGGTTAAATTCTCTATTTATATTTATAAGTTTGTTATTATTAATGACTGTAATATTGTGTCATGATGAAAATAATATTAAATTGTCTTTAAAACAAAAAATTGTGTTTTTTGTATCATTTATGTTGATTTGCGGATTAATATATGGAGCAATGTTATTTGGATGGACAGAAATTGGTTCAAAATCAATAGATGGGTTACAGCCTAGGTATTTTATACCTCCAATAATGTTGTTGTATATTTTGTTGCAAAATAAATTTATATTAGTTAATATTAAAAATAAAGAATTATTCTATGCAATATCTATGATTATAATTAATGTTTTGGGATTAATAACGATATTAGCAAAAGTATATGTTTAAAAGGATTACTTATGAAAAAAATGATAAATTATTATAACATAATATCTTTAGTTGTTTTTTTACAATTATTTATTGTTTTACTTGGATTTTATCCTGGAATTGTTTCATATGATGGTGATAATCAATGGCAACAAGTTCAAAGTCAGGTGTTCACTAATGCGCATCCATTCTTTAGTACGTATTTTATGTATATTTTAGCTAAAATTTGGAATAGTGTTACAATAGTTATATTATATCAGATATTACTATATTCAATTGGTTGGGGGTATTTTTGTAAAAATCTTAAAGCAAGTAATAAAAAGCAAATAATAGTTATTTATATCTTAACTATTATTATTACCCTCAATCCATTAACAAGCTTGTATAGTATTACTCTTTGGAAGGATATTATTTATACATCTTATTTATTTATAAGTGCAGTTATGCTCTATGAGTGGAGTAATAATAATTATGATTTTGGATTACATAAATATTGCCTTTTAGGAATTATACTATTCATGGTATATAGTTATAGACATAATGGTGTTATAGTAGCTCTAATGTTATTAGTACTATTTTATATTATATGTTTTATTAACTATAGACATAAAATTATAAGTAAAATATCTTTAAAAAAGTGTGCTGCTGTTTTTGTCACTTTTATATCATTAATACTATTACTGTTAATCCCAAAAAAAACAATTCTTAATAAAAGTAAAGAAAAGGTAGATAAACAAATATCTAGTTCATCAAATTATTCAACAATTGATGGATATATGGTTTGGATGATGGGGGCACATCTTAAGGATAATAATATCAAAGATGAAGATGATAAAGAGTTTTTAAATAATATTATTCCTTTAGACGAATGGAAAAAGGCATATAACCCGTATCTTATTAATAATACTAATTTAGCTGAGAATTTTGACAAAAATTATCTATCTTTAAATAAGAATCATTTTAAAGAGTTATTTATCAAATATTCTATTAGAAATCCTTTAAGTATTGCAGATCATTACTTAAAAGCGGATGCTTTACTTATTAATCCTATATCTTCAATAAATGGTTATGTCTATGTTTATTGCTTTCCGGAAATGTCAGATTTGCCAAAATATACTAAAATTAGACCTATAATAAAACCTATTAGATGGTTTTATCTAAGATTATCTGATTTTAGTTTAAAAAAGCCATTTATAATTTTTTATCAACCTGCATTTATATTATATATATCATTATTTATAACTTTCATATTATCAAAAAGAATTTTTGGGAGAAAAATCTGGTTATTATCTTTGCCGATGATTTTAAATACATTATCATTATTGCCAATAAATTTAGCGCAAGATTTAAGATATGTATATATAAATTATTTAACGTTTTATGGATTGCTTTTGATATCTATATTAAATTATAAATTGATTTTTAGAAAAAATAATTTATCAATAAAATAATTCGTTTATTGATAAGAGGTTAAATTTAGTGTATAATGAATATGGTGAGTAGTATGGTAAATGAAAAAATTTTGTTAATTATTCCAGCTTATAATGAGGAAGATTGTATTTTAAAAACATATGAAAGTATAAAGAATTATAATAGTAAAAGTGATATAAAATATGATGTTATAGTTATTAATGATGGTTCAACCGATAACACAGAGTTAATTCTTAACGATAATAAAATACCGCATATTAGTTTAATTCATAATTTAGGAATTGGTGGTGCTGTTCAGACTGGTTATAAATATGCATATGAAAATGATTATGATATTGCTATTCAATTTGATGGTGATGGGCAACATGATGTTAATTATGTTATAGACATTATTAAGCCAATCACAAATAAAAGTTGTGATTTTGTAATTGGTTCAAGATATGTTGATAAATCTAAAAGTAAATTTCAATCAACAAAAGCAAGACAACTTGGAATTTCATTAATATCAAAGGTTATTAAATTAGTAACTGGCAAAAAAATTTTAGATACTACTTCAGGCTTTAGAGCTTGCAACAGAGAAATAATTAAAGAGTTTTCTAATAATTATCCGTTAGAGTATCCAGAACCAGTAACAACCACAGAATTGCTTAAAAAGGGATATAAATATAAAGAAATTCCTGTAAGTATGAATGAGAGAGTTGGTGGAAAATCGTCTATTAATTCTTTAAAAAATGCTTATTATATGTTTAATGTTTGTTTATCGATTATTATTGTGGGATTGAGGAGGTATAAATGATGTCACATACATTAAGAGTGTTTTTGTTAATTTTTTCTATAGTTTTATTTGTTACTACATTTGTTGTAGTAAAACGTGGTAGAATGCCAATAAAATATTCATTATTATGGTTTTTTTCCGCATTTATAGTTTTAGTGGTTGCAATTTTTCCTGTTTTAGTTGAAGTAGTTGCCAATTGTTTAGGATTTATTACAATTTCGAATTTAATTATAGGAATTATTATTGCTTTATTGCTTTTCTTGACAATGTCTTTAACAATTATTTCTGCAGGACAAAATAAAAAAATAGTTTTGCTTATTCAAGAAATTTCTATTTTAAAAGAAAGTTGTAGTAAAAACAATAGATAAGGGGTAAATGTTGTGAAAAAAAAAGATAAGTATATTGCAATTTTTTCTGCATATATCCCGCCGCACTTAGGTGGAATTGAACGATATGTAGATAATTTAGTTAGAGAGTTTAATAAACTTGGATATAAAATTATTATGGTAACATCAAATTATGATAACAATAATGATATAGAAATTAACAATGAGAACTTAATAATTCGACTTCCGGTTTATAATCTTTTTAAAAATAGATATCCAATAATAAAACATAATAAAAAAATGAAATATCTAATGGAAAAATTAAACAACTATAGTATTAGTTTTATAATAGTCAATACTAGATTTCATTTGACATCTCACGTTGGAGTAAAGTATGGAAATAAGCATAATATTCCAGTATATTTAATCGAACATGGTTCAAATTATGTAACATTAGATAATAAATTTATAGATTTTTTTGCAAATAGATATGAAGATTTTTTAACTTGGAAAATAAAAAAGAAAGTTTCTGGATTTTATGGAGTTTCAAATGCTTGTGGAAAATGGCTTAGAAAAATAAATATAAATATGGATGGAGTATGGTATAACTCTATAGATACTAATCAAAAATTACCAAAGAAGGAAAAACATAATACAATTAATTTTTTGTATGCAGGTAGATTGATAAAACAAAAAGGTGTCGATAATATTTTAATAGCTTTTTCTAAACTATCAATAGATTATAAAAATATAAAATTATATATTGCGGGTGATGGACCAGAACTTAATAATTATAAAGTTAAATATAAGGATGCTAATATTATTTTTTTAGGAAAACTTGACTATAAAAATTTATTAAAATACTATGCAAAAACTGATGTTTTTCTTTATCCACCATTGTGGCCTGAAGGTTTACCAACATCAATACTTGAAGCTGGATTAATGAAGTGTACTGTTATTGGAACTAATCAGGGTGGAATAGTTGAAATAATAGAAAATGAAAAAAATGGAATTATTGTAGATAATGATTGGAACAGTTTATATTTTGCGATGAAAAGATTAATCAGTGAAAAAAAGTTATTGAATAAATATTCAACTGAGATTTATAATACTGTACAGGTAAAGTTCTCTTGGGAAAAGAATGCAAAGAAAATATTGGGTGATATTGATGAAAAACAAAAAAATAGGTAAAAATATAATATATAATTCGATAGGCTCTTTTACATATTTGTTTTGTCAGTGGTTAATAACCTTTATTGTTGTATGGATTAGCGGATATAAAACTGCTGGGATTTTTTCTTTAGCAATGTCTGTTACAACAACGTTTTCCATTTTTTCAACATTTAACATGAGAAACTATCAATCATCAGATTATAAAGAATGTTATAGTGAAAAAACATATCTGTATTCTAGAGTTTTTACATGTATATTATCTTTTTTATTAATGATAATATATTGCTTATTTGCAAAATTTAACTTATTTCAGTTTTTATGTATTACAATTTATATGATTTTTAAAATAAGTGAAGCTGTAGTTGATATTTTACATGGGTCTTTACAGAGAAAATGGAGATTCGATATTATTGGATTATCCTATTTCATTAGAGGTTTAATTTCTATAGTACTTTTTTCAATATCTTTGTTTATAACCCATAATTTACTTTTGGCACTCATAAGTATGTCTATTGGCGTATATGTTTTTATATATTTTTATGATATACGAAAATATAAACTAGAATTCAATATCTTAGGAAAAACAAGTGCAATAAAAGTATTTCAATTATTGATTCAGTGTATTCCACTTGTAATCTATGGTTTTTTACTAAACTATTATACGATGTTCCCACGAGTATTAGCTAATGAGTTATTTGGAACAAAAACACTTGGGTATTATGCTTCTGTTGCTACTCCTGCAATAATTGTTCAAGTCGCTGCATCATTTGTGTTTACACCGCTAATAACATTGTTTTCTGAGTATTATAATAAAAAAGAATATAATAAACTTTATAAAACCATGTTTAAGGTGATTGCTATTACAGTTGGAATTGGTTTATGTGCGATTATATTTTCTAACTTCTTCGGTAATATTATGTTTAAAGTATTATTTGGAGATAAAATATTAGGTTACACATATTTGTTTAATGGGGTAATTATTGTTTCAACATTAACTGCAATTGTATGGTTGCTTGCAATGATTTTGACAGTAGCTAGGGATTATTTCAGACTTGTTTTTTGCACTATCTTTACCCTTGCTTTTAATATTGTTTTTACAAAAATGTTTTTGGAAAGATATTATCTAAATGGAATAAATTATGTGTTGATTGCGTCATATATTATACAAATAGTTTTATTATTGATTTTTATACTGAATTTTAAAAGACGAAATATTGAAAATAATAAAAGTATCTATTATGTTAGAAGCACTTCTATAATAAATGATTCTAGGGCGTCAAAGGAAATTTGTTGTTTGGTTCAAAATGGATATGATGTTACAGTTCTAGGATGGGATAGAGATTCTAGAGTATTAAATCATAAACTAATAAAGATAAATGACACTGATATAAAAAGTAAATTTTTTAAATTTAAAGCAGGGTATGGAAACTCTAAAAAGAACATTGTAGGATTGTTTTTATTTCAAATATGGCAATTAATTGTGTTATTAAAAAACAGTAAAAAATATTTTTGTATACATGCTTGTGATTTTGATTGCGGATTTATGTCTTTTATTACAAGCTTGATTTGCAATAAAAAACTTGTATATGATATGTATGATTATTATACAGATTCAAGACCGATGGGAAAAAGAACCGAAAAAATTATTAATAGGTTGGAAAATTCAGTAATAAACTTTTCAGATATTTCAATCATATGTGGTGATTGGAGAAAGAAGCAAATTGAAGGAACGAATCCAAAAAGATTAATTGTTATTCATAATACACCAGATGTTAACTTTATTCAGAATAATAAAATAATTAAAAGTAATTCTAAAAAAATTAAAATTGTTTATGTTGGGATACTGCAGGATAATAGATTATTATTAGAGGTCTTAGAGCAATTTAAAAAAAATCCAGATTATGAATTACATGTTGGTGGATTTGGTGTATATGAAAAACAATTTGAGGAATCTGCAAAAAAATATGATAATATTTATTTTTATGGATCACTTAAATATGCAGACGTATTACAGTTGGAAAAAGATTGTGATATCTTATTTGCAACATATGATCCTAGTATAAAGAATCATAAGTATTCCGCTCCAAATAAAGTATATGAAGCGATGGCATTAAAAAAACCAATTATTGTTTGTAATAAAACTGGTATAGATGACTTAATTAGAAAGAATAAAATTGGAATATGCATTGATTATTCTGGCACAGATTTTATTAATGCTGTTAAAAAAATTGCAAAAAATAAAGATTTGTTAAAAGAATTAAGTGAAAATGCAAATAATGCTTACAAGAAAAAATATAATTGGAACATAATGGCAAAAGAGTTGGTAAAAAATTACAGTTTATTGATTAAGGAGGACAAATGATAACAGTTTTAACACCAACATATAATAGAGGATATGTTATAAAACAAGCATATGAAAGTTTAATCAGACAAACCAATAATGATTTTGAATGGGTGGTAATTGATGATGGCTCAACTGATGAAACTAAAAAAATAGTTGATAAATTTATAAAAGAGAAAAAAATAAAAATAAGATATATATATAAAGAAAACGGTGGAAAACATACAGCATTAAATGTTGGGATTAATAAGGCTAAAGGGCAGCTAATATTAATTCTTGATAGTGATGACTATTTAAGCGATAATGCTATAGAATTGGTGAATAAGTATTGGAAAAAATACAAGGATAATAAAAAGATTTGTGGAATGACATTTTTACGGAAATTATCTAATCCATTTTATAAAGAAAAATTATTTAAAGAATGTATATCAAATATGATAGATTTTAAGTATAATAATAGTAATTTAGCAGACATGTGTGAGGTAATGAGAACAGATGTTTTAAAAAAGTATCCGTATCCTGTGTTTCCAAATGAAAAATTTTTAAGTGAGGTAATTGTTACTGGTGAAATAGCAGAAAAATATGATACTGCATATATTCCAATTGAGATATATTATACCGAGTATCTAGAAGATGGACTTTCAAAAAATTGGTTTAGATTGGTGGTTAATAATCCGTTAGGTGCAAGAGCAAATAATAAAATGTTTATGTCCAAAAAATATAAATTTAGTATTAGACTTAAAAATTGTATTATGTTTGACGTATTTTCATTTATTGCGCACAAGAAAATTGTTAAAGAAACTAAAATGAAATTTTTTGCGATTCTCTTTTATATCCCAAGCTTTTTTGTAGCAAAATATTTAGAAAAAAAATATAAGAAGGTGAAAAGATGATTAAAGTAATGAGTATATTTGGAACAAGACCTGAAGCCATAAAAATGGCACCACTTGTTAAGGAACTAGAGAGTAGAAAAGAAATTAAAAGTATTGTGTGCGTTACTGCTCAACATAGACAGATGCTTGATCAAGTATTAGATACATTTGAAATTGTGCCTGATTATGATTTGAATATAATGAAACAAGGACAAACATTAAGTGATATTACTTCTAGAGCATTAAAAGGATTAGAAGATGTAATTATTGAATCAAAACCTGATATAGTTTTAGTTCATGGTGATACAACAACTACTTTTGCAGGTGCTCTAGCAGCGTTTTATAACCAAGTTGCAATCGGACATGTTGAGGCCGGACTTAGAACATATGATAAATATTCACCTTATCCAGAAGAGATGAATAGACAGATGGTTGATTGTATGACTGATTTATATTTTGCTCCAACAGAATTAAGTAAACAAAATTTATTAGAACAAAATATTGATGCATCAAAAATTTATGTTACTGGTAATACTGTAATAGATGCAATGAAAACCACGGTAAAAAAAGAATATTATAATGAAATTTTTAGTTGGATAGGAAATGATAGACTTATTTTATTAACTGCACATAGAAGAGAAAATTTAGGGAATCCTATGCGAAACATTTTTAAAGCAATTAGAAGAATTGTTGATGAATTTGAAGATGTAAAAGTAGTGTATCCAATTCATTTAAATCCAAAGGTTAGAGAAGTAGCAAATGATGTTTTTAAGGATTGTGATAAAGTAAGATTAATTGAACCTTTAGAAGTTTTTGATTTCCATAATTTTCAGAATAAATCATATATAATACTTAGTGATAGTGGTGGTATTCAAGAGGAAGCACCATCACTTGGCAAACCTGTTCTTGTATTAAGAAATACAACTGAGAGACCAGAAGGAATTGACGCTGGAACATTAAAATTGGTAGGAACAGATGAAGAAAATATATATAACGAAACGAAAAAGTTATTAATAAATAATGATGAATATGATAAAATGAGCAAAGCTAATAACCCTTATGGTGATGGACATGCTAGTGAACGTATAACTGATATTATTATAAAAAATTTTAGTTAAATTTAATTGATAGGGAATGGTGCTTTAGATGAAAAAAATAACTATACTTGCTTTACATCTAAATTATGGTGGAATTGAAAGATTTATCACTAATCTGGCTAATAGTATAAGTGATGATTACGAAGTAGAGATTGTATCTACATATAAATTATCAGATAAACCATTTTTTAAATTGAATGATAATATAACTGTAAAGTATTTAATTACAGATTTAAAGCCTAATAAGAATTTAGTAAAAAAATACTTAACAGAACATAGATTTATTAAATTATTTAAGGAATTAATAAAGAGTATTAAAGTATTACATTATAAAAAATGTCGAATGATTAAGTATATAAAAAAATGTGATAGTGATATTATCATTAGTACTAGAGATATTCATAATGAGTGGCTAGGAAAATATGGAAATTCTAACGTATTAAAAATTGGTAGTGAGCATAATGATATTGATTCTACTAAGTATATAAAAACTATTTCTAATACTGCTAAGAAGCTAGATTATTTTGTAGTTGTTTCTAAAAAGATGGTAGATGATTATAAAAAACATCTTAACATACCTATCATTCATATTCCTAATTCAATAGAAAAACTACCTAAATCTTTTTCTAAATTTAATAAGAATAACATTATTTCTGTAGGTAGATTAGAAAGTGTTAAAGGTTTTGAAGATTTAATTGATGTAATTAAAATAGTTGTATTAAAAAATAAAAATGTAAAGTTAAATATTGTAGGTGATGGTAGTCAGTATAAATTGTTAGATAATAAGATTAATGAATTAGGATTACAGAATAATGTAAATCTTTTAGGATATAAGAATTCTAAAAAGTTATCAGAATTATATAATCAATCTAGTATTTATGTTATGACATCACTTAGTGAATCATTTGGGCTTGTACTGTTGGAAGCACAGAGTCATAAATTACCTTGTATTGCTTTTGCTAGTGCGAATGGTGCAAAAGAGTTAATCAATAATGGGGTAGATGGTTATTTAATTGGTAATAGAGATAAAGAAAAAATGGCTAATAAAATATTAGAATTAATTAACGATAAAGATAAATGTAAACAATTAGGTGAAAAAGCATTAGAGAACTCTAAAAAATATTTATCTAAAAATATTAAACAAAAGTGGGTTGATATATTTGAAAAATAAGAAAGTATTGTTCATATCAAGTACAGGTGGTCATTTGGATGAACTTTTACAATTAAAAGAATTATTTAAAAAATATGATAGCTATATTATTACAGAGAAAACAAAATCAACTATTGATTTAAAAGATAAATATTCCAAAGTTAATTACTTAGTGTATGGTACAAAAGATCATTTTCTTACATATATTTTTAAATTTGTATATAATGTGTTTAAATCACTGATACTTTTTATAAAGATAAGACCTAAAGTCATAGTTACAACAGGAACACATACTGCTGTACCAATGTGTTATATAGGAAAGTTGTTTTTTAGAAAAATAATTTATATCGAAACGATAGCTAACAGTAATACAAAAACATTATCTGGTAAGTTAGTATATCCAATTGCAGATACGTTTATAGTGCAGTGGGAATCAATGCTTGAACTATATCCTAAGGCAATTTACGGAGGTTGGATTTATTAATGATTTTAGTTACACTAGGAACTCAAGATAAAAAATTTTATAGATTGTTAGATGCTATTCAAAAAGCAATTGATGATGGAAAAATAAAGGATAAGGTAATTGTTCAAGCTGGATATTCATCAGATTATAAAAGTGATGATATGGAAATATTTAATCTTGTTTCGATTAGTAAATTTAAAAAACTAATTAGTGAATGTGACATTTTAATAACACATGGTGGGGTAGGCTCAATAATTACTGGATTAAAACATCATAAAAAAGTTATTGCAGTTCCTAGATTAAAAAAATATAAAGAACATACCAATGATCATCAAGAACAGATAGTTGATAATTTTGCGGCTGCTGGTTATATTTTAAAGTTGGATGAATGTGACAAAATTGAAGATATAATTGATAGATTAAAAAAATTTAAACCTAAAAAATATGTAGGTAATAATGCTAACTTTATTAAAAAAATAGATTTAGAAATTGAAAAATATTTAAAATAAATAAAAGAGGGAAATAAAAATGAAAAAAAAAATAGTGTTTATTGTTGTTTTAGTAATATCTTTTGCGCTATCTTTTTTTATAATTAGTTATGTAAAAGATAGCACTCATAAATCTAAAAATAATAGTAATTCTAAAACTAAAGATATTGTAGAAAAATTTAGTAAATATGTAATTGTTGAAAAAGAAACTGAGTTATATAAAAAAGATGATAATAAATATAATAAGGTTGGTAAAATTAATAAAGATGTCAAATTAATATTATCTGATGATAAAGAAAATTCAAAGACTAAATATTATAAAATTGATGGTATTGATTATTATATTAATTCTAAAGATGTTAAATCTGTTGGTGAATTTGAAATAGATAGTAGATATAAAAATTATATTCCTTTTAATAAAAATATTAAAACAAGTAGTCCTACAGTATTTTATGATGAAAATGATAATTATATATATCAAGTTGATGAGTCAATTGATTTTAAAGTACTAGTTATGGATGAAGATAAATATGGAGTAGAGTATAATAATAGTTTAGTTTATATACATAGTGATTCTGTAGAAAGTATATATGATAATGATAATGGTGAAACAAATAAAGATAAAATTAGAACCCTAACATATCATTTTATTTATAATCCTGAAAAATCAGAATGTAAAGAAGATATATGTCATACCTTAGAACAATTTGAGTCAGAACTCAAGTATCTAAATGAAAATAATTATTTTACAATGAAGTTAAATGAGTTAGAAATGTATTTAGATGGTAAGATAAATATTCCAGAAAAAAGTATAGTTCTTACTATTGATGATGGAACAGTATTCGATTTAGATGCTATTAAATTACTTGAAAAATATAAAGTAAATTTAACTATGTTTGTTATAACATCATTTGTAAGTAACATTGATGATTTAAAATCAGATTATTTAGATTTAGAATCACATACACATAATATGCATAATCAATATGAGTGTCCTGGATATGGAATGCAGGGTGGAGGTATACTTTGTTTGCCAGAAGAACAGGTATTAAATGATTTAAAAACTAGTCAAGATATACTAGGTGGTAGTGTATATTTTGCGTATCCATTCTTTGATGTAAATGATAGAGCGATTAAATTACTTAAAGAAGCAGGTTTTAAGTTAGCCTTTATAGGCCAATATGACACTGAAGGGTATTCTTATAAAGATAAAACAGATCATTATAAATTAAGAAGAATGAGTATCTTTAGTGATACTGATCTTAATGAATTTATTAGTTATCTGAATTAAAAAGTTGGAGGTTTAATATGAAGAAAAAATATTTTGCAATACTAATTTTATTTTTACTTTTATTTTCTTCAAAAATTATAAAGGGATATGAAATAAGTGATGGTGTATATATTATACAAAGTGCATATAATTCATCAAAAGTAATTGATTTGAGTGGAGGAAATGTATTTAATACAAGTAATATTCAAATTTATGATTCTAACAATACTTTTGCACAAAAGTGGTATATTAAATCTGTAGGAAATGGTTATTATACTATTTCTACTTTTTCTAATGAAAATATGGTTATGGATGTTGCTGGTGGTCAAAAATTAAACGCAGCAAATGTCCAGTTATATATGTATAATGGTACAGATGCCCAACTGTGGTCTATAGAAGATTTAGGAAATGGTTATGTAAGTTTTGTTTCTAAATGTAATAATTTAGTATTGGATGTTGCTGGCGGAAAGTTTGTTAATGGTTCTAATATTCAAGTATACGAAAAAAATAATACAAATGCTCAAAAGTTTAAAATTATATCAGAAAAATATGATGTTATTGAAAACGGAATATATACTATTAATTCTGCTATAGATGAAAGTATGGTTTTAAATGTAAATGGGCCAGGTATAAGCGGTTTATCAAATGTAAATCTATATAATCTTGGGAATATTGATAATCAACAATGGAATTTTGAGTATTTAAACAACGGATTTTATAAAATATCTCCAATTGGCAATAATAATTTAGCATTAGATGTTGATTGGGGATGGGGAGTACGTGACAATAATGTTCGGTTATATGAGAGTAATGGAACGGCTGCACAGCAATGGCTAATAAGAGATATAGGAAATGGAGAGTATAGTATTATCTCAAAATTGGGCTTTTTAAATTTAGATATAGCAGGTGGAAGAATTGTTAATAATTCAAATATTCAGACATATAAAGGAAATAATACAGGTGCTCAAAAGTTTAAAATTATATCAGAAAAATATGATGTTATTGAAAATGGAATATATACTATTAATTCTGCTATAGATGAAAGTATGGTTTTAAATGTAAATGGGCCAGGTATAAGCGGTCTATCAAATGTAAATCTATATAATCTTGGGAATATTGATAATCAACAATGGAATTTTGAGTATTTAAATAATGGATTTTATAAAATATCTCCAATAGGCAATAATAATTTAGCATTAGATGTTGATTGGGGATGGGGAGTACGTGACAATAATGTTCGGTTATATGAGAGTAATGGAACGGCTGCACAGCAATGGCTAATAAGAGATATAGGAAATGGAGAGTATAGTATTATCTCAAAATTGGGCTTTTTAAATTTAGATATAGCAGGTGGAAGAATTGTTAATAATTCAAATATTCAGACGTATAAAGGAAATAATACAAATGCTCAAAAATTTAAAATCAAGAAAGTCATGCAATCTGACGATAGTATAATTGAGAGTGGGGAATATTATATTGTTCCATCAAACAATAAAGAAAAGGCTCTGGATATGTCTGGGATTGAATTAGTTAGTGGAGCAAATGTTCAATTATATGATTTAAATTATACTTGGGCTCAAACGTGGCATGTTGAATACAATAACAATGGATATTATAAAATTTCGCCAGCATTAGATTCAAAGTTATCCTTAAGCGTTTTACAAGAATCATTTTCATCAAATAGTAATGTTGAACTTTATACAGATAGTGGAGATATAAAGCAGCAATGGCTAATAAAAGATGATGGAAATGGTGAGTACAATATTATTTCGAGGTTTAACAATGAATATTTATCATTTGATTCATACTTAAATGGATCAAATGTAATAACAGCTTCAAATAATAACTCAGAATATCAAAAATTTAATTTAGTAAAAGCGTCTAAAAAACCATTGAAAGATGGACTTTATACAATAGAAAGTTATATTGATAATAAAGCACTTTCAATAAATTACAGTGGATTATTAGAAGGTAGTTCTATTATTCTTGAAGAAAATAATTCAAATAAAAGCAAATGGTACGTAAGGTATCTAAACAACGGATATTATAGTATTTCTTCAGCTTTTAGCGATGATTATCGATTAGGAGTAAATAATAGTAAAAATAATTTATTATTATCTAAGATAAATTCTGAGAATAATCAACAATGGTATATTTATTTCAAAGATGGAAAATACTATATTAAACTTAGGGGGGAAAACTTGGCAATTGGTTCTACTGAAGATATTACAGATGAACATAAAAATATTGTTACTGTAGAAGAGTATAATCAAACTGAAAACGAGGAATATATTTTTAGCGATACCGAGTTTGAAAATGATTATTATGAATCTATGGTTAATTTACAGGATGGTTATTATGTCATACATTCGTCGCTAAATAATGACTTAGTTATGGATAAAGAGTCATCTTCCACTAAAGATTATACTAATGTAGTTATGAATACATATGATTCTTTACTTTCACAAGTATGGTATATAGAGAAAGTTGATGGAGGTTATTATTCCGTAAGTAGTGCTTTAAACAGAAATTCAAGTTTAGATATATCCTCCCCGAATACGAATAGTGAAACTAATATACATTTATATAGAACAAATAATTCAGATTCTCAAAAATGGACTATAAAGTCTAATTCTGATGGAACAGTTAGTTTTGTTTCAAATTATAATCAATTATATCTTGATTACAATTTGAATAATAATGTAGTAATTAATGCATTTGATAATAGTTCTGAAACTCAAAAATTCAAATTAGAACCATACACTGATACTAAAATCTATAAAGGTATTGATGTTTCTAGTCATAATGGAACGATTAATTGGGGTGAAGTTGCAAATGAAGTCGATTTTGCTATTATAAGATTAGGTTATGGCGGTGGTGAGGACGGCAGAGATGATACAAATTTCATAGATAATGTTCGTGGCTGTGAAGAATATAACATTCCTTATGGAGTGTACTTATATTCATATGCATTAAATTCTGATATAGATACTACAGTTGAAATAGAGCATGCTAGAAATTTATTATCTGGAATAAACCCTAATCTAGGAACTAAAGTATTCTTTGATATGGAGGATGCAGATAATTGGAAAAAAAGGCATGGGGTGTATGACGATAATGTATTATTAAACACAATAACTGATAAGTTTTGCGCAGGCGTTGAAAGTTATGGATATAGTTGTGGCATATATGCTAACGTTGATTGGTTAACTAATAAATTAGATGCCGTATCTCTTGCTAATAAATATACTATTTGGGTTGCAATTTGGCCTGATAATAGTACTATTAATAATTTCTCTACTGCTTATAACATGAGACCAGCTTATAATTTGACGTCATACAATTATTGGCAATTCACATCTAATGGTTATATCAATGGAATTAATGGTGCGGTAGATTTAAATTTAGGATATGATATTTTTGATTAGAATATATCGTATTTTGTATAATTAATAATGAGGTTATTAATGAACAAGTTAGTAAATAAAATAATTCGATTTGGTATAGTAGGTGGTATTGCAACCATAATAGACATTGTTTTTCTTTATATATTTAAAGAATTCTTAAATATAGATGTAATACTTGCAAATACATTATCATTTATAATATCAGTAACATATAATTATATAGCTAGTATTACTTGGGTATTTGATACTAATAAGAACAAGAATAAAAAAGTACAATTTGTATTATTCGTTATATTTAGTATCGTAGGATTAATTATAAATAATATAATTCTATATATTCTAACAGATAAATTAAATATTTATTATCTAATATCTAAGGTAATAGCTACAATTATTGTTATGATATTTAATTTTGTAACAAGAAAGAAATTTTTAGAATAATATTTATATAAAAAATGAACGATTGAACGATAAAAACCTAGAAAATCATCAATTTGACTCAAGTTAAAAAATATGATACAATCTTATTCGTGATGGCGCATTATTCTAGTCAATTACATTTATTATGAAGACGGGATTAAAAAACCGTACATTAGCACATCTGTGAAACGTCTGGTGCTTGCTTCTTACGCCCAGTTTGGGGTGAGTGCTGGATATGAGAGTGTTGGGCGCTCGTAATGGCATACGATTCCGACCCACCATTCGTGGAGACCTACTTTCGTGTTTAGCCTAAACGTGAAAACTGATGGACTAGATACGACTTAGGATTAAACCTATTTGTGGCGAAAGTTATGGATAGTGTAGCTTGCCTTGAGTGGTACTTGGGGATTAGCCGTAGACAAAATCTTATAGCTAGAGATTCTTGTGGTTATGAAACATTTACTGCAAAAAAGACTAATAATAAATGATTGGTGAGGAAAACTCCTAGGGTGACATTATTAAGGGATTACAGTACGTACTAAGTGGTAATCAAGTCATATAGCTGGTAACACTATATCTTATCATTTAAAGGGGAACCGCTTACTGGTAACGGTGAGTATGATTTGGGGAAATCCAACTTGACCTAAGACGTAAAGTTAACCTTATTAATAGCCAAGTTGTATTCAGGGGACCTAGAGTCCTTTTTCTTGTATTTTTGGGAGGATTTATGAAAACAAATTATAAATGGATATTTACAGTATTCTTATTATCATTTTTACTAGCAATGTTTTTTACTTTTATTGCAGAAACAGTTATATCTAATGTATCACTTATAATAGGTATAGTAATAACTTTAATAATAGTATTTATTGGTATTATTTGTGATATGGTAGGAGTTGCAATCTCTACAGTAAAGACTGAACCATTTAATGCAATGGCATCCAAAAAGATTCGTGAGGCTAAAACTGCATTAATGCTTATTAAAAATAAAGACAAAGTATCATCAATATTTTGTGATGTAATAGGTGATGTATGTGGTGTAATTACAGGATCTACTGGAGCAGCCATTATTGTAGGAATTGTATCATTATCGCATGCTAATACTATTATAGTATCATTAATAATAATGGGACTACTTTCTACAATTACAATAACAGGTAAAGCAATAGGTAAGAATATTGCGATGCGTAATAGTACTAGTATTATTAGAACAGTAGCTAAAGTAATAAGTCTTTTTAAAAAATAAACTAAATATAAAGAGAATCCTTTATATTTTTTTTGAAATATGATATGATGAGTTAGGTGATTGATGTGAGTCTAAATAGAAGTGAACTTAGAGTAAAAATAATGACTATTTTATATCAGATTAATGTATATGAAACTAATAAAGTAGAATATAACGTTGATGAAGTAATTAAGAGTGTATATGATATAGAAAATGAGTTTGTAAAAGAGATAGTATATGGTGTTACTACATATAAAGAAGAGTTAAAGAATATTGCTAATAAATACTTAAGTGGTTGGACAATAAATAGATTAGGTAATACTGATCAAGCAATAATACTTATGGGTATATATGAACTTTTATATACTAAAACTCCACCTGTTGTAGTAATAAATGAAGAGATTAATCTTGCTAAACTATATAGTGATGATAAGGTTAAAAACATGATTAATGCATGCCTTGATAAAGTGTATCATGAAGAGATGGAGAAAGAATAATTATGCAGGATAAATATTTAACTGTATCTGCTATCAATAGATATTTAAAACATAAACTAGATAATGATTCAAACTTATTTACTGTTTATTTAAAAGGTGAAGTATCTAATTTAAAGATGCATTCAACAGGACATATTTATTTCTCTATTAAAGATGAGACTAGTAAGATTAATGCCATTATGTTTAGTGGTAATGCTAGAAAGTTAAACTTTACTCCTAATGACGGGGATAAAGTACTAGTTACAGGTAGAATTAGTGTATATGAAGCTACAGGTAGTTATCAGATATATGTTAGTGAGATGGAAAAAGATGGTATAGGTAATCTTTATTTAGCTTATGAAAAGTTAAAACAAGATTTATCTCGTGAAGGATTATTTGATCCTAAACATAAAAAGCAAATACCTAAGTATCCTGAGAGAATCGGTGTAATTACAGCCCGTGAAGGTGCAGCCGTAAAAGATATTATCTCAACTATTAAAAGAAGATATCCAATATGTGAAGTATTACTCTTTCCATCCCTTGTACAAGGTGAGAATGCATATAAAAGTATAATTGCATCAATAGATAAAGCAGAAAAATTTAATCTAGATGTATTAATTATTGGTCGTGGCGGAGGTTCTATTGAAGATTTATGGAACTTTAATGAAGAAGAACTTGCTAGAAGAATATTTGCTTGTTCCATTCCTATAATTAGTGCGGTTGGTCATGAAATAGATTATACAATAGCTGATTTTGTTGCAGACATGCGTGCTCCAACACCAACAGGAGCTGCAGAAATGGCAGTACCAAATATGCCTGATTTAATAAATTATATGCATAACTTAAGAGTTAGATTAAATGAAGCTATTAATACTAAAGTAAATTATCAAAAGTTATACTTAGAGTCAGTTAAAAATTCATTTGTTATAAAAAATCCAATGATTATGTTTGAAGCTAAAAAACAGAATTTAGATATATTATTAGAAAAACTTAATAAGTCTATTACTAATAATTTAAATAATGCTAAACATAGATTGGAACTTTTAAGAAGTAATCATATAATTAATAATCCAACTATATTATATAAAGATAAACAAGTATACTTAGATAATTTAATTAATAAGTTAGAACTATTAAATCCACTATCTAGTTTAAAGAGAGGATTTAGTGTTACATATAAAGATGATAAACTTATCAAAGATATTAAAGATGTAAGTACTAATGATATAATTAATATTAAAGTAAGTAATGGTAGTATTAAAGCTACTGTAAATGATATTGTAAAAGGAGATATTTAAATGGAGAAAAAAGTTAAATTTGAAGATCAAATAAAAGAGTTAGAAAGTATTATTAATGAACTTGAAAATGGAGAAGTAGACCTAGATACTTCTATTGAAAAATATACTAAGGCTATGATTTTAGTTAAATCATGTGATGAGAAGTTAAAGAAGATTGATGAACAAGTATCTAAATTAGTTACAGAAAATAATACTATAGAAGACTTTAATGTGGAGTAGTCTATGAAAAAAAGGAGAGTAAAAAAAGGGCCTATATTAGTATTATTCTTTCTTGTCATAGCTATTGTTGCAGTAGTTATAGTAGTTGTACTTCCTAAAAAGAATAATAACAATACTAATAAAAATAATTCTAATACTAAAACTGAGACAAAGAAAGTATCTAAAGAAAAGAAAGACGATTATACTTTACGTGAAGGTGAAGAATTAATAGATAAAACTAAAACTAATATGCATTTAACTAAGTATCAAGGGGCTTATTATGTAGATGGAATTATGATTGTAAATAAGAGTTATCCACTTGATAGTACTTACGTGCCAAGTGAACCTTATAAAGAGATTACTAGTGATTATTTATACGGACCTGATTATCTTGATAAGACGGTTATGGAGAAGTTTATTAGTATGAAAGAGGCAGCTAAAGATGCAGGATATGAACTTAAAATAAGTAGTGGATATCGTTCTTATAAAGTACAAGTAGACTTATATAATAATTATGCTGCAAGAGATGGAATAGAAGCAGCAGATACTTATTCTGCACGTGCAGGATACTCTGAACATCAAAGTGGTTTATGTTTTGACCTTAATGGTACTAATGCTAACTTTTTAGAAACACCTACTGGTGCTTGGGTAAATGAACATGCTGCAGATTATGGATTTATCTTAAGATTTCCAAAAGATAAAGAAGGAGAAACTGGATATAACTATGAAGCATGGCACTTTAGATATGTAGGTGAAGAGTTAGCAAAAAAACTATATGATAATGGTAACTGGATTAGTTTAGAAAGTTATTTAGGTGTAGATAGTAAGTATGAATAATAATTTGAGCATTGATGAGAAAAGAATAAGAAAGTTATATGGTGAGAAGATGTGGCATTTATGTCGAAGTCTTTTTGCTACTATACTAGATACTAAAGGACTATTATCTAGTTTACTTGAGAAGAGTTTCTATCCATCAAGATTTCTATACGAAGATATTGTAAATAATCATTTAGAAGAAGAATTTAAAGATTTCATATATTCTTTTGTTGATGTAGAAAATAATGAAATTGTTGTTAATAAAACAGCACAACAATTAATGGATGAAGCAGGATATATATTATATGAATGTAAAACTGAGGATGATATTCAATCATTTAGAAAGTACTATGAAGAAAATGAGACATTATGTACCATAGAAAATGGTGGTAGATTAAATAGATGTCACGTTTTCTTTGCAGTAAAGAAGAATGTTGATAGCATTAAAAGACAAGATTTTACTCATCCTAAAAGAGAAGATGAATACGGAACTTCAGTTATAAGTATTCAGTTTACTAGAGGTAAAACAAATACATTATCCATAAAGAATAGATATAACCATACAGTTAATAATCCAGATGCAACATTTCATAATAATTTAGAAGATATTATTCCTGGTTTAACACATGCGTTTGAAAGAGATTATAATCTTAATATAAATCAAAATAGTAATCGCTTTAATATTACAGATTATAACTATGTTAAAGCAAATGATGGTAAATACTATAAATATAATTATGAAATAGATAATACATATTTTGGACCAGATAATATTGTTATATCTAATTTTGAACCGCAGACAAGATTTTTAGAGAAAGAAAAATATTTAGTATTTGATTATTTTATACTTGATTTAATTAATAAAAAAATTGTAAATCTTGCTCAACATAATGATTCTTTTTGTGATTTGTTAACTAATATTAAAAAAATTGATATTAGAAATGATGGAGATATTAAAAATGTAATAATTACATCTAATAATGGAGAAGAACAGATAATAAGACTTGATAAATATAATCGAATTATTAGTTATGAAAATGATTATGTAAAAAGAATAGGTGATTTCTTTTTACAATATAATATTTCGATGTTAAGAATTAAAATACCAAATGTAATTGAAATAGGTGATAATTTTTTATATCAGAATGAAGTATTAAAACAAATTTTTGCATCTAATGTTAAAGATATAGGAGATTGGTTTTTGTATAGTAATGAATGTTTAACTGAAGCAGATTTTTCAAATGTTATTAGAATAGGTGGGAATTTTATGATCTGCAATAACAGACTAAGAAAGCTAAATATTCAAAACGTAAGAAGTATTGGTTATGAATTTTTAGAAAACAATAAAGTATTAAATGAACTTATAATATCTAATGATGTTATTTGTGGACCTAGTTTTTTAAGTTCTCACAAAAATGTTTTTGAGTTATTAAATAGAGGTAAGGTTAAATGATTAAAACTAAGATTATTGATATAAAAGATATTTACTATTACACAGTTATTGATTCTGATAATAATAAATATGAGTTAAATATAGAATTTTATGATATTAACAAACCTAATGTAGGAGATATTATATATTTTCCTAAAAGGATACTTGTTAATAATGGTGTATATAGTTTTGGTAAGATTAAAGATACAAATAATACTTTAGATGATTATATTGTTGTGGTTGCAAGTGGTAAAAAGTTTTATTTACAAAGATATTATGGATAAAAGTTAAATTCATTAAATAAGTATATGTTTAATTTTATATTGTGACTAGTATCACAATATTTCTTTAGTTTTTTTTATGTAAGATTCATTGGCAAGCGAAAATATGTATGATAGTATAAAATCTATAAGTTGGAGGTTTCAGATGGATAACATAGTTGATAATAAAAATGATATCATATTTTATGAAGATGAGAATAGTAACCTAAAGATAGAAGTTTTACTAAATGATGAAGATGTATGGTTAAATACAAATGCTATAGCTGAGTTATTTGGTGTACAAAGGCCAGCAATAGTTAAACATATAAATAATATTTATAAAGATGAAGAACTTAAATTAGATAGCACATGTTCCATTTTGGAACATGTGGGTAATAATGGTACTCAAAGTTATAAAACTAAATATTACAATCTTGATATGATTATATCAATAGGCTTTAGAGTTAATTCCAAAAAGGCTATTAAGTTTAGAACTTGGGCTAATAAGATTATAAAAGAATATATTAAAAAGGGCTTTGTACTTAATGATGATAGGTTTTTAAAAGCAAGTAGAAGTGATCAAAAATATTTTGATGAATTATTAGAACGTATAAAATTAATTAGAGTTAGTGAAAGAATGTTTTATCAGAAAATTACTGATATATTTGCTGAATGTAGTGTTGACTATGTTAAAGATAGTGAAACTGCTAAAACGTTTTATAAAACAATACAAAATAAGTTTCATTATGCTATATCGCATAAAACTGCTGCAGAAATCATATATGAAAGAGTTGATTCTTCTAAAGAACACCTAGGTCTTACTAATTGGAAAAATTCACCAAATGGCAAAATACTAAGAAGTGATGTTAGGGTTGCTAAAAATTATTTAGATGAAAATGAGTTAAAAGAATTAAATGATTTAGTTAATATTTACCTTGATATTGCTGAGAATAGGGCTAGAAGACATATACCAATGAAAATGAATGATTGGGTATCTTCTTTAGAAGAAGTTTTTAAAATTAATATGTATGATGTATTAAATGGTAAAGGTAAAATAAGTCATGATAAAGCAATAAAAAAAGCAGATAATGAATATGATAAGTATGCAGTTATTCAAGATAAGAGTTATATATCTGATTTTGATGAATTGGTTTATGAAACAGAACAATTAAAGTAATAATTTAAACCTAAAATACCACATTCGATTGACTTATGTGGTATTTTAGTTTAAAAATTCATATAGAATTGATTATTAATTAAAATATATGATAAAATTAAGTAGACAAGGTGATTTATATGGCAGTAATAAAAGTAATGGATACAATACTTGCAAATAAGATTGCAGCAGGTGAAGTTGTAGAAAGATGTGCATCAGTTGTAAAAGAATTAGTAGAAAATAGTATAGATGCCGATAGTACAGATGTTAAGGTTGAATTAATTGAATCAGGAATTAAGAAGATTTGCGTTACTGATAATGGTAAGGGAATGGATAAGGAAGATGCAGTTAACTGTTTTTTACGTCATGCAACAAGTAAGGTAAGAAACGAAGAAGATTTATTTCATATAAATACTTTAGGGTTTAGAGGTGAAGCACTTGCATCTATTGCATCAGTATCTAAAGTAACTCTTACAACATGTGCATCAGATATTGGAACTATTGTAAATATTGAAGGCGGAAAAATAATTGAAGTTAAGAATGGTGATGCGAGAAGAGGAACTATTATTGAAGTTAATGACTTATTCTTTAATACTCCAGCTAGATTAAAGTATTTAAAAAGTCTTTATACAGAACTTGCTCATATAACTGATTATATGAATAAACTTGCTTTATCACATCCAAATATTAGATTTACTCTTATTAATGATAATAAGGTGTTATTACAAACTGATGGATCTGGTAATTTACTTAAAGTAATTAATAGTATATATGGAGCAAGTGTTAGTCGTAAGATGCTAAGTGTACATACTGAATCTGCCGATTATGAGATTACGGGTTATATTAGTTTACCAGAGGTATATCGTTCAAAGAATAATAGTATTATAACTATAGTAAATGGTAGAATTGTAAAAAATAGTAAATTAAATAGTTCTATTAATGAAGCATATCATTCCTATAAACCAGATAATTATTATCCTATTGTAGTAATTAATATTGAAGTGGATACATCTTTGGTAGATGTAAATATTCATCCTACTAAAATGGATATTAAGTTTTCTAAACTAAATGAGTTAATTGAACTTGTTACTACTATGATTAAGGATAAGATTAAAGTTAAAACACTAATACCAAATGCAAAAGAAGATATTAAAGAAAGTTACTCTATTAATAAAATAGAATATGACTATCATGAGAATATTAATACTGTAAGTGAACCTGTTACTAAATATAATATAGAAGAACAAACATTAGATTTTGAAGAGTATGTAGTTAATAATGATTTAACAAGTGATAATAATAACGATTTAGATTTAGAAGATAAAGAGAAGGGTGAAAGATTACCAATACTATACCCAGTAGGTTTAGTATGGGGAACATATATTATTTGTCAAAATGAAATTGGTATGTATTTAATAGATCAGCATGCTGCAAAAGAGAGAGTTAATTATGAGATATTTAAAGAAAAACTTGCTTCATCTAATACCAAGATGCCAATGCTTGTACCTCTTACTTTAGAAATACCTAATAATGAATATATAATACTAGAAAAGAATATGAATATGCTTACCAATATGGGATTTACTATTGAAGAGTTTGGTGTTAATACGATTATTGTAAAAGAACATCCAACATGGATAAAAGATAATGTAAATGAAGTTATTAAAAGAATTATTGAAGCAGTTATAAATAGAGAAAAAGATTTTAATTTGCAAAGATTTAATGACCGTTTGGCTGCTACTCTAGCTTGTAAAGCATCTATTAAAGCTAATACTTCAATTACAATGGATGAAGCTAAAAATTTAATAGAAGATTTAAGAAAATGTGATAATCCATTTAACTGTCCACATGGTAGACCAACTATTATTACTTATACTAAATCTGATTTAGAAAAACTATTTAAAAGAAGTGGATTTTAATTGATTGTGATATTTATTTATGATATTATTTAGTTGTAAGGGAGGTTTTGAGTATGAACGATTATGATTTAAAATACTTTAAGAAACACTTTGGTAAGTGGAAAAATGTAATGATTAACTATAATCATTTAAAAAGCAAAAGGATTAATTTGAAATCAGAAATTAAAGAATTAGAAGAAAATGAATTGATACAAAAATATTTGAAAAAGAAGGAACAATTAGACTCTTTAAATGATAGAATTACTCAAATAAGAAGAGAAAATGGAAGAGAATTTTTGTTTGACGAAAACAAAGCACTGATTCAATATGGGTTTAATATTAATACAAATAAGATTTATGTATGTTTAGGTGGTTATCCAAAACGTCGTATAGTTTCGGATGATATGCAAATTAAGTTTGAACCAGATATGGATAAATACTTACCAATTGAAAGTGATGAATCAATGTATAGAATATATGCTGACATTGAGTCTAATAATACAGAGGTAGTTCATAAAACCGAGTGGAATGAATTTGAAAATGAAAATACTGTTTTATTTCCTGGTGAAGAAGATCCATTTGAATTTTATATAAGAGTAAGATTATTATTTTTTAAAAGCTGTATTGAAAATAATCAAGAAGAAGCGATTGCAAAAGTATTAGAATTAAAGAAATAAAGTATGAATGTTGGATTTAAATTCAATATTCTTTTAAAATATCCGTAAAATGTGTAAATTTGGTATTAAAATAGTGCGATTTTTGTGATATACTATTAACAAGGAGGAATAGTATGGAAAGATTAAGAAGAAAAATTGATGATTACTTAGTAGAGTGGAAGAATAGTGATAATAAAATGCCACTTATAATAAAAGGTGCAAGACAAATAGGGAAAACTAATGCGATAAGAAATTTTGGTGAAAATAATTATAAAGTATATATTGAAATAAATTTTGCTTTTATGAAACATTTTAAATCTATTTTTAAAGATGGTTTTATGCCTGATGATATAATTAAGAATATTAGTTTGAAAATGCCTGAGGTTGAAATAATTCCAAATGATACTTTAATATTTTTTGATGAAATGCAAGAATGTGTAAGCGCAGCTACTTCACTAAAAGCTTTTAGAGAAGATGGAAGGTACGATGTAATATGTTCTGGTTCTTTGATGGGAATAAATTATAAAGAAATAGAATCTAATAGTGTAGGTAATAAAATAGATTATATTATGCGTTCTATGGATTTTGAAGAATTTCTTTGGGCTAAGGGATATAAAGAAGAACAAATTGAAGATATGTACTTAAGTATGAAAGAGGTAAAACCCTTATCGCAAGTGATGTATGATGTAATGTTAAACAATTTTCGTGATTACATGATTGTAGGTGGAATGCCTAATATTGTTAGTACTTTTATTAAAAATAATAATTTCAGTGGTATATTAAAAATGCAAGAACAGATTTTGCTTGACTATGAAGAAGATATTACAAAATATGCAGGAGGACTTGATAAAACAAAAATACTAAGTGCATACAGAAAAATACCTGTGTTTTTAGGAAATGAAAATAAGAAATTTCAAGTAAGTAAAATTAAAGATGGTGCGAGAAACCGTGAATATGTTGGAGTAGTTGAATGGTTAGGTAATGCCGGAATTGTTAATGTTTGTTATTCACTTGATCAACTTAGTTTACCACTTAAAGGTAATTATAATACGGATAATTATCGGCTTTATTTTGCAGATACTGGACTTCTTATAGGATCTTTAGAAGAAGAAGCGCAAAACGATCTTAGAAACAATGAAAATTTTAATACATATAAGGGCGCGATATATGAAAATATAATTGGAGATATGCTTGTTAAGGAAGGTTATGATTTATATTTTTATAAAGATGATCATAAGAGAATTGAAATGGATTTCTTTATTAGAGACACCAATTCACTTATTCCAGTAGAAGTAAAAGCAAATGATAATTCAACTCCATCATTAAATAATCTTATTGATAGCAATAATTATAAAGAGATAAAATATGGTATTAAACTATGCAATAAAAATATAGGCTTTAATGGTAAGTTTTATACATTTCCATATTTTTTAACATTTCTATTAAAAAGATTTTTACGAGAGAAAGATAATAAATAGTAGTATCTAGAGGTGTATCGGATGAATAATTTTAGCAAAATGATAGTAAATATAGTTGCAAATAGTAAAGACGAAGTAACGCTTATTCCTAATTATTCTGGTGGTTTTATTAGAAAAGATATTGAACTTGTTAAGTTTCTATCATATGTTGTAAATTTAAAATATGATAGAATTAATGAATTATTATCTAAGGGCATAAGATTATTATCTGAAAATGAAATAGAAGAATTAAATAAATTTAGGGAACAAGAAAGATATTGTAAGTTACTAAATAAATATTTATATGATACAAAGAACTGTACGGTATTAGAATATAAAAATGCTTATACTTATTTATATGAACATAATATAAATGAATTAGTTAGTGAAATATTTAGTGAAGAAGAATTATCTAATATAAATAAAATTGTATCAGATATAACTTTTGAATTAGATAAAAATGAAATAACTAAATACTTAAGTGATTTTAATACAAATACTAATTTAGATGGATATAATAATCTTGAAATAGGTGATGCATATTTATTGCATTTGCTTCAAAACAAGCATAAATCGTTATGTGAAGAAGATCATAAAAAAGAATTAATATATGAAAAGAATAGGAATGATTTAATATCGCAAAAAAATATGAGGTATTTAACATAGTGAGGATAATTATATTTAATTTAGGAGGTTTAATATGAGTTTTATATTTGAAAGTAAGGTTTTAGATATTCAAAAATTTAAAATAATGTATGTAAAGCAAAGAATTACTGAAAATAAATTTAAAAAAGATAATGATAAGTTATTAAAAGTTGATTGCTTTGATGCTTTTGATAAAGATGGATATTCACATTTTTTCTTGGTTGGAGAAAAAGGTGCGGTTATTAATAATAAATATGATGACTCAATTTTATTATATAGGAATTTAAATGAATCTTTAGAACAAGTAAAAATTATAGATAATTCTATAGTTATTCCGAATGATTTTTATATAATGGAAATTTTAAGAATGAAAAAAATAGACGATATTGATTATGTATATCAATTAGGATGTAAATATTTGTGGCGTATTGATGAAATATTAAGGATTTTAGGCACTCCAGATGATAATATGATACGTTCTATGTATCTATCACATGATAATATAAATAATGTAATAGCTTGGAAATATAGTATTGATAAATATGATATTGATAAAATGAATGATATATACTTTTATAAATTAGATAATTTACCCTTAAGATTGCAAAGTAAAAACGAGATTATAAATGATTCTAATAACTGGGGATCACTTGTGCCTTTTCAATTTTGGAATTTTAGTTTAATACCTATAAATAGTTGTCCGAAAAAAAGTTTGCGTGATAGTATAGAAAAAAATAATAGATGTTTAACTAAATCGTATATTGCTTCATCAAAAATATATTCTGATTAAACATAAGAAAAATCTAGAATAAAAATTTTAAGATTAAAACCAAATTTATATAAATTGAATAACGTTACTATTTATAAATATAACTAGAATCAATCTAGTTTTTCTTTGCACCTCTTTACACAAAAACATTATACTTTGTTGTAAAAATATATAAATTTCATGATATAATTAAGTAGGAGAGTGCATATGAAAGTAATTATTAGTGCAGGAGGAACAGGTGGACATATATATCCAGCTTTAGCTATAGTAAACTGTATAAAGGAAAAAGAACCTGATTCAGAGTTTTTATATATTGGTACACATAATAGAATGGAGAAGGATATTGTACCTAAGACTGGTATTCCGTTTGTTGGTATTGAGATGTATGGTTTTAATAGAAAGAATTTACTTAAGAACTTTAAAACAATTAAGTGTCTATATAAAAGTAAGAAGCAACTTAAAAGCATTATTAAAGAGTTTAATCCAGATATAGTAATAGGAGTAGGTGGATATATTACATATCCAGTTATTACTACTGCTCATAAATTAGGTTTCAAAACTTTTATTCATGAACAAAATAGTGTTGCTGGGAAGGCTAACTTAATGATGGCAGATAGTGTAGATTTAATAGGTTTATCGTTAAAATCTTCGATGAATGAATTTCCTAGTAATAAAGTAATATTTACAGGTAATCCATGTGGAGAGAATGCCCTAAAGGTTAAAAGAATAGATAAAACTACTTTAGGTTTTACTAAAGGCAAGAAGTTAGTAGTTATTGTAATGGGGTCTTTGGGTGCTGAGAATGTCCATAAGTTTATGAAAGATAATATAAATAAGTTTGATGGTAAAAACTATGAAGTATTATATATTACTGGTAAGAATAATTATGAAGATATTAAATCAATTAAACATCCTAGTAATGTTAAACTATTACCATACTTAGATAATCTTGCTGGTTTATTTAAAGATACTGATATTTTAATAACACGTGCTGGTGCATCCACATTAAGTGAGATAATAGCTTTAAAATTACCTTCAATACTAATACCTTCACCATTTGTACCTAATAATCATCAATATAAAAATGCCATGGATTTAGTAAATAATAAGGCAGCTTTATTAGTAGAAGAGAAGAATTTAACTTTTGATAATATAGATACTAGTATAAATAAATTATTAAATGATAAGAAGTATTATTTAGATATAAAGAAGAATTTAGAGAGTATGCAGGTTAATGACAGTGCAACTATTATTTATAATAATATTAGAAAATTAATAGATAGGAAGTAATTATGGATATAATAGAAAAAATAGAAAAAATGAATATTGGAGAAGTTATTAAAAATCCTAGTATGAAGAATTATACTACTTATAAAGCTGGTGGTAATGCATTAGGTATTGTTATACCAGATGATACTAGAGGGTTAGTTAAATTACTTAAGTTTCTAAAAGAGAATAAGATTAAGCATAAAATACTAGGTAATGGTTCTAATTTAATATTTTCAGATTCATTATATAATGGAATACTTATTAAATTAGATAATTTTAATAAATTAGAGTTTAATGATAATTATGTTACAGTTGGAGCGGGATATTCTTTAATTAAACTTGCTTTAAGATGTGCGCGCCGTGGGCTTACTGGTTTAGAGTTTGCATCAGGTATACCAGGTACTGTAGGTGGCGCGATATACATGAATGCTGGCGCATATAAAATGGATATGGGCTATATCACTACTACAGTTAAAGTATTAGATCCAAACTTAGAAGTTAAAATACTTACTAATCAAGATTTAGATTTTCATTATCGAAGTAGTTTCTTACAAAAAGTAAGTGGTTATATATGTTTAGAGGCAACATTATTACTTAGGCGTGGTGATACTAGCGCTATAATGGAAGTAATACAAGATAGAAAAATGCGACGTTTAGAATCACAACCATTAGAATACCCATCAGCTGGATCTGTATTTAGAAATCCTGAAGGAGATTATGCAGGTAGACTTATAGAAGAAATTGGATATAAAGGCTATTCTATTGGTGATGCAGAAGTTAGTTTAAAACATGCTAACTTTATAATAAATAAAGGAAATGCTAGTGGAGACGATATAAAGAAACTAATAAAAGAGATCAAAACTAAAGTAAAAGAGAGATACAATATTGATTTAAAAGTTGAACAAGAATTTGTAGAATAAGGTGATTATGTGGCTCGAAAGAATAAAAAGAGAACTAAAAGAAAATTAAAGAAAAAGCCAATAATTATATTTTTAGTAGTACTTGTATTAATTATTATAAGTGTATTATGTATTATTAATACTCATATTACCAATATATATATTATGAATAATTATTACTTATCTGATGAAGAAATTATAGATATAGCTGGCTTAAAAAATTATCCAACTATAATAGACGCAAATATATTATCTATAAAAACTAAGTTAGAGAAAAACTTATATATAAGAAAAGCTAATGTATATAAAAAAGGATTTTTTAATCAGGTATATATTGATGTAAAAGAAAATTATCCATTATTTATCTATCACGACAAAACATACTTATATAACTTAAAGACTACTGAAGATACATATATAGTACCTATTATTACTAATGATATACCAGATAATATATATGATAGTTTTGTTAGTGCGATGAGAAAAGTTGATTTAGATATATTAGAACGAATATCTGAGATCAAATATGATTCTAATGGTATTGATAATGAAAGATTCAATTTAACAATGAATGATGGAATATATGTATATTTAACTTTATCTAAGTTCGATAAAATAAATGATTATGAAACAATAGTATCTACGCTAGGAGATAAGAAGGGTATATTATATCTAGATAGTGGTGAGTATTTTGAAACATTTAAGAATTAGAAAATAGTCACAAAAATAGTAAAAAATATTAGAAATTTATGGAAAATAGTGTATTTCATTATTTTTTCTTTTACTTTTCTAAAAATTTATAGTATAATGATTAAAGTAGCATAGGAGTTGAATTGAATGAAACATATTTATACTAGTTTAGATATTGGTTCTGATTCTATTAAGATTGCGGTATGCGAATTATATCAAAATAAACTTAATTTACTTGCGGCTACTAGTGTTAAAGCTAAAGGTATTAAGCGAGGATTAATAACTGATGTAGATAGTGCAGCTAAGTGTATTAAAGAAGCATTTAATGATATATCAGATATGGTAGGTTTTAAAATAGATAAAGCAATTGCTAGTGTACCTAGTTATCTTGCCGAATATAATATTATTAAAGGTTCTACTGATATAAATAGCAATTCATCTATTACTAGTCGTGACGTTATGAAATCTTTAGAAGTGGCTATCTCTTCTAAAAAGCTAGAAGGTAAAGAAATGGTTACAGTTTTACCTATTGATTTTAAAGTAAATGATGATATGGCTATTAAAGATCCAGTGGGCCTTAGAGGTAATAAATTATCAACAAGAGCAGTTTTAGTTACGGTGCCTAAAAAAAATGTCTATTCGGTATTAGGATTGCTAGAACATATTGGTATCGAGGTGGTTGATATTTCTATTAATAATATAGGTGATATGTACTCATTTAAAAATAAAAACTTTGAAGAAAAAGTATCTGCTATTATAAATATTGGTAGTGATACAACCAGTATTTCAATATATAATAGGAGTGTTATTGTAAAAAGTACGATAATAAATTGTGGTGGTAAAAACATAGATGAGAGAATTGCTGAATACTTTAATATAGATATTGTTGTTGCAAGAAAACTTAAGCATAAATATGCTCTTGCATCTAAAAAACATGCAAGGTCTAACGATTTTATAGAGTGTAAGGATACTAGTGGTGGTAGCATTAAAATTAATCAATATGAATTAAGTGAGGTAGTAGAAGATAGTATAAAAGAAATACTTAATTTGTCTAAAAATGAGTTAAATACCTTGACAAGTAAAAGAATTGATTATATTATTATTACAGGAGGTATGTCAAATATAGCAGCGTTTGAGTATGCTAGTTATGACATATTTGGTGAAAATATAAATATAGGTTCTATGAAAATGATAGGAGTTAGAAACAATAAATACTCATCAGTAGTAGGTAATATAGTATATTTTATAAGTAAATTAAAATTAAAAGGACAGAATTATACAATGATAGATGACGGTGAGAATACTAGAAGTATTTCTGAGTCACCCGATTCAACGTTAAGTAAGATATTTGGATATTTCTTTAACGATTAGAAAGGATTAGTTATATGTTTGGATTAGAAATGGATCAAATTGCAAAAATTAAGGTAATAGGAATCGGTGGTGGCGGTGGAAATGCTGTTAACCGAATGATAGAAACTGGAGTTAAAGGAGTAGAGTTTATAGTTGCAAATACAGACTTGCAAGTTTTAAATTGCTCTAAGGCTCCAACTAAAATACAAATTGGACAATCTCTAACTGGAGGTAGAGGAGCTGGTGCTAAACCAGAAATAGGTAGAGAAGCTGCACTTGAAAGTAAGAAAGAAATAGAAGAAAACCTTCGTGGAGCTGATATGGTGTTTATCACCTGTGGAATGGGTGGTGGAACTGGTACCGGTGCTGCTCCTGTTATCGCACAAATCGCTCAGGAGTTAGGTGCTCTTACTGTAGGTATTGTTACTAAACCTTTCTCATTTGAGGGTAAAAGAAGAATGGAACAAGCATTAGTAGGTATTGAAGAACTTAAGAAAAATGTTGATACACTAATTGTTATTCCAAATGATAAATTAAGAGAAATTATTGATAAGTCAACACCACTATTAGAATCATTTAAAGAAGTTGATAATGTACTTCGTCGTGGAGTTCAGTCTATTTCAGATTTAATTGCTGTTGCTGGATTAATCAACTTAGACTTTGCTGACGTTAAGACTGTTATGGAAAAACGTGGTAGTGCTTTAATCGGTATTGGTATAGGAGTAGGTGAAAATAGAGCAACTGAGGCTGCTCGTCAGGCTGTTGCATCTCCACTTTTAGAAACTAGTATTAGTGGTGCGACTGATGCTATAATCAACGTTACAGGCGGAAATAACCTTACTTTATTTGAAGTAGAAGAGGCAGCTGAAGTAATTAGAAGTAGCGCAAATACAGATATAAATACAATATTTGGTGCGGTTATTAACGAGAATCTAAATGATGAAATTATTGTTACAGTAATTGCAACTGGATTTGAAGATAATAGAGAACCTTTATATCATAATTATCAAGCAAGCAATAATAATACAAAGGTTGAGGCTCCAAAAGAGAATGCTGGACAAGTTCCAACTAGAGAAACAACAAGACAAACAATTCCATCATTTGCACCTAATTCAGTAATTGATGATAGTGATGATGACGATGATGATGATATAATTCCTTCATTCTTAAGAAAAAGAGGTAGTTTTTAAAAAAAGTTATTCAAAGGCGAATAACTTTTTACTTTGAACTCATATTTTTTTTAATGTTTTCAAGTCCATTTTTTTCAATACGAGATATTTGTGCTTGAGATATACCTAATTCCTGAGCAATTTCTATCTGTGTCATACCCATCATGTATCTTTCAGTAATTATATATTTTTCTCTATCCTTAAGTTTCTTTATAGCATCTTTTAAAGCAATTTTATCATCAATATTATACATATTACTTTTTTTATCCTCTAATTGATCTGATAAGTAAATAGTATCTCCTGAATCACTATAAATTGGGTCAAACATACTAATAGTTTCTCTCATACTATCTAGAGCATTACTTACTTCATATTCTGATAATTCAAGTATTTCGGCAATTTCTTTAATACTAGGTTCTTTATTATTCTTATTAGTTAATTCTTCTTTAACTTTTAATGCTTTATAAGATATATCTTTAATACTTCTTGCAATTCTAATACTATTATTATCTCTTAAAAACCTTTTAATTTCTCCAATAATCATTGGAACTGCATATGTTGAAAACCTTACTTCATGGCTCAAATCAAAGTTATCAATTGCTTTAATAAGTCCAATACAACCAATTTGAAATAAATCATCTAAATTATCAGTGCGATTATTATATTTTTTTAAGATACTTAATACTAGTTTTAAATTGCCATTAATAAGTCTTTCTTTTACGTTATTATTTCCATTTTTATACTTATCAAATAAATCTAACATCTCATCATTTGGTAGAACTTCAATATTCGCAGTATTCACGCCACAAATTTCAACTTTATGACGTGCCATATAATCTCCTTTCATAATTGTTATGGTAAAAAGCATATATTTTATACAAAATTCTTGTATAAATTTAAATAATAGTTTATTATTGTTTATAGATTTGGATGTGTTTAGTATGAATGAAGATAATTTAGTTAAATATTATAATAAGTTTAATGAGGATAAACGATTTAATTCTCGTGGAGGATATGTAGAGTATATAGTATCATTAAAGTATATTTATAAGTATTTAAATGAGTTTAATAATCCTAAAATACTTGATATTGGTGCAGGTACAGGCGCATATTCTATTAAACTTGCAGAAGATGGATATGATGTTACTGCAATAGAACTTGTTAAACATAACTTAAGATATATTGAAAAATGTAGTAAGGTTGATGCTTATCAAGGGAATGCTATTGATCTATCAAAATTTAACGATAATACATTTGATTTGGTATTATTATTTGGACTAATGTATCACTTAATAAGTAATGATGATAAGATAAAAGCTCTTAGTGAAGCAAAAAGGGTTACAAAAAATAACGGTATTATAATGGTTGCTTATATAATGAATGACTATGCAATAATTATGCATGGCTTTAAAGATAATAATATAATGGATGCAATTAATAATAATTTAGTAGATAATAATTTTCATGTTACTCCTAATGAATGCGACTTATATTCTTATGTTAGAATCGAAGATATAAATAAATATAATAAGAAAGTAAAATTAGAAAGAATTAAGATTATAACTCCAGATGGTCCTACTAACTATATAAGACCAATTATTAATAAGATGGATAAAGATGTATTTAATAAATATATTGATTATGTATTGTCTATTTGTGATAGAAAAGATATAATTGGTGCGAGTGCACATGTGGTTGATATATTAAAGAAAATATAACCTTTTATACACGTATATTTCACTTATAGGCAATATTTTGCAAAACTAGTTGCAATCATGACTTGAATATGCTATGATTAATTTGTACTCAAGATAGAGTGCAGTGCATTTTTTAGTAATCATCGATGCACTTTAAATAATTCAACTAGTAATCTCTGTTGAATTGAAAGGGGTATTAAATACTCTTTTTTTGTATATATTTAAGTAGGTGGTGTTATGCGTTTATCAGAGTTACAAAATAAAAACATAGTAAATGTTAATGATGGCAAAATGATTGGTAATATTATTGATATTGATATAAATAGTGATGGTATATCGAGTGGAATAATTGTTGAGAAAACAAAGTTTCTTATATCAAGATTTTCTAGTAGTGGTGAGTTTATTGTTAAATGGAATCAAATAGAAAAAATAGGAGAAGATGTAATACTTGTAAATATGCATCTGTCAATAACTTGAGATAAATTCCTATAAAAAGTTATAAAATTATTTTTTGATTAATGCCTATTTGGCTACTGCCGTAGGCATTACTTTCTTATATGGACAAGAAAGTAATCAAAGAAACCAGGGTG
>Ga0256407_10001401_pt1 | contig 51374 bp, 54 predicted proteins | sample RumenRJG_04DNA_FD_193489 | JGI IMG/M metagenome (GOLD analysis project Ga0256407, IMG submission 193489) | Bovine rumen microbial communities from Lethbridge, Alberta, Canada - RJG_04 | ecosystem: Host-associated > Mammals > Digestive system > Stomach > Rumen | place: Canada: Alberta... | reverse complement strand
AAGATAGGTAGTTAAAATAATTATCAAATTCATTTGTAGATTATTTTATACAATAATAAAATATTTGTCACTATTAATTTTGAAATAATTATTAATTTTAGGTTAATATAAATTGCTTATTAACAATATATTATCGAATAATAAAAACAATGAATCTCTTCATTGCTTGCTATAAAATTTCGTTAATTTCTTCAATGCTTAACCCAGTTATTTTTTTTATGTCTTCTATAGGATAGTTCATTTCTTTCATATTTCTTACGATTTCTATCTCTTTTTCTTTTGTACCTTGCTCAATTCCTTGGCGAGTACCTTCTTCTATACCCTCTCTTTTATACCTTATGACTCTACTGTTATACAAAAATTCTCTATCTTCTTCATCAGTAAGCCATTGATAAAACTCTGGGTCTTGATTTAACTCAGTAACATCTTTTTTGATTTTCTTCATATACTCATCATCATCCTTTAAACTTTTTAGTTGTTCTTCATCAAAGGAAAACATGATAATACTTTTGTATTTATCATAGTATTCTTCCTTTTTTCTACCAACTAAATTGTACCATGTGTCTTTAAAATAATCAACGTTTATATCGATTGTTCTTACAAATGGTATTTTGTTGATTCCTCTGGTAATATTAGTATACTCAGATATTTCAAATCCATATGCATTATCTTTCATAAAATTAATATTAAGTTGAATATGATCATCCACATCTACATAGTTAGTTGCTTTCCTTACATCTTGTACAGTTGCCTGTATAAGATAAAAGAAATTTCTAAACTCTGTTTCTTTATCATAGGTCATATTAACTTCACAATTAATCTTCTTATCACCAATATCAACTAGAATATCTACTGTTTTGTTCTTGATATATATTCTATCTTTTGATATTTCAGTATTTTGTATTTCAAGATTATCTATTTTAAGATTATTATAGAAATTGGATAGAATATCTGTAAGAAATCTTTTTAATAAATTAGTATCTCTATAGAAAACATTTTTAAATACTGGATCAGCACTTAGAGTATAAAAACTCTTTTTTTCTTCTTTCATATATCTTATCCCTCCTATATATATTATTAGTTAAAACTTATCTATTTCCTTCTTTTTTTGATAAATTTCTTCATTTTTTTGCAATTATCTTACTTAAATAACAAGTAGTACATATATTATTGGATAATAAAAGCAATGAATCTCTTCATTGCTTACATCTACTGTATAACCTCGTCTATTGCCCCTCTAATTACATCAATAGATTTTTGAAGTTTTAAAGTTTCTTCATTATTTAAATCTATAAATATTCTACTGGAAATACCTCGCTTATTTATAACTGCAGGTAGTCCTATAAATACATCATTTACTTTATCATAAGTAGATACAGTTATTATATTATTTTCATCACCAAGTATTGTATTTGTAATTTTAACTAAACACATACCAATCCCATAGCATGTCGCACCTTTTTTCTCAATTATCTCATAAGCCGCATTTCTTACACTTACACATATTTCATCTAACTCTTTATTAGTTAAAAAATTATCAATTGATTGAAGTCCAATATTTGCATTACTCCAAGGTACAAATTCAGAATCTCCATGTTCACCAACAACATAAGCATGCACATTTTTAGCATTAATTCTAAGTCTATCTGCTATTAAATAGCGAAGGCGGGCTGTATCTAATATTGTACCAGATCCTATTACCTTATTAGGAGATATGCCTGAATACTTATATGTTAAATAACTCATTACATCTAATGGATTAGTAGCAACTACAAATATACCATCAAAACCACTTTGCATAACACTACTCACAATATCCTTAAATATTACACTATTTTTCTTTATTAAATCCATTCTAGTCTCACCAGGCTTTTGGTTAGCTCCAGCTGCAATTACAACAATACTAGCACCATTACAATCAGAATAATCACCAACTTTTATATCAATCTTAGAAGGAGCAAAGGCTAGACAATGATTTAAATCCATTACTTCTCCTTCAATTCTTTTAGTATCCTTATCAATTAATACTAATTCATTTACATATGTTCTTTGATTAAGTAAAGCATAAGCATAACTCATACCTACATTACCACATCCAATTAATACAACTTTATTTTTCATTTTATCACCACATTCATGGTACATTAATACCATCAGATAGTCAAGAAAAAAGTATCAAATCATACATAATTCTTTGCATGCTTTGATACTTTGCACTTAATTTTTTTAAGTACTTTTATTTCATATTTTTGTGGCTTATCTTCTAATTTTTCACCATCAATACACCAGTTTTTAAAATCATTATCATGAATTAATACTTTAATATTATCCGTTCTAAAAAGTTTATAATATTTGCTCTTTCTAAATAATTGAATTTGCAATAATCCTATTGCAAGCTTAATAATATTATTTGTTCTTGCAATCATTACTTCAAATTTAGAATCATTTAGTTTTACATCTTTATATAATTTAATACCACCCATACGATTAGAATTAGATACCAAAAAAATTGATGATTTATCATGGTACTTATTACCATCTACCTCATAAGTTATATCATACATTTTAGTAGGACGAGTTAGTATATCTTTAACTCCATCATTAAAATATGCAAGATAACCTAGTTTTTGTTTATCCTCTTTCTTAGTATCATAAGGTATATCTAGTAATTTACCAAATCCAGCAGTATAAGTAAAAGGAGTGCCATTTATTGATAATACATCATAAGTTACACTTTTACCTTCTAAAATAGTCTTTAATGCATTAATAGTATTATTAGGTAGATTGAAAGAATTTCTTAAGTCATTAGTAGTTCCAGCAGGTAAATGCCCTATAGTATAAGGATTATCTCTTTTAACATTACCTTTAACTAGTTCATTAAAAGTACCATCTCCCCCTAATGATAATACTAAATTATATTTCTTATGTAAATTCTCTACTATATTAGTTGCATCATCTTTAGCTTTTGTTTTAATAAACTTAACTTTATAATCATAACTTTTAGCAACACTTTCTAATCTATCTTTTAAGACACGCATATTCTTCTTTTTACCACTATAAGGATTATAAATAATTAATAATTTTTTCAAATAATCACCTAGTTCTCCTATTTTCATTTTCCATCTCATAAGTAGGTTCATTAAAGTATAAGTTTTTAAGTGCATTTTTATACATTTCTTGATATATTTTATTTAATGACTTCTCATTATCACCATAGATAATCTTCTTCTTTATTTCTCCTTCTAGTATATCAATTTTCGCAATCAATTGCTCTAAGTACTTTTCTTCTAAATATTTATTATACTTATACTCAACTATATTTCTATATCTTGATAGATCATTTAATGCTTCCCTTAAAGATGCATCAGTAGTATCATCATCATCTGTAATTAAAGCTAAATCACGTATAAATTTATCTAGTTTTCTTTTAGTAGATTTAATAAGTAAACGTCTCACTATATCAGGATTTACAATAATCATTTTACTAACAGTAATTCCATAGTTATTATTATTCTTTGGATTAAAGTTTAAGCCAGTTAATCCTTTTTTATCAAGTAAAACAACTGTTCCATTACTAGTACGCATACATATATAATTTTTCATAATTTACTCACTCTCCAATAAATCAGGACGCCTTTCTTTAGTTCTTTTAACTTGTTCATTATAACGCCATTTTCTAATGTTTTCATGGTGACCTGATAATAGTACTTCTGGTACATCCATTCCTCTAAAACTAGCAGGATGCGTATAAACTGGATAATCAAGAAGCCCTTCTTCAAATGAATCCTTCTCATGTGATTCACTATTAATAACACCATCAATTAATCTTACTGTTGAATCAATTATAGCCATTGCAGGAATCTCTCCACCTGTAAGAACAAAATCACCAATACTAATCTCTATATCAGCAAGAGTTCTAATGCGTTCATCAAATCCTTCATAATGACCACATATAATTATAATATGCTTTTTCGTAGTTAGAGTGTGTGCGATACTTTGATTATACTTACTACCTTGTGGAGTCATAAGTATAACTAAAGAATCATCTGTTTTTAGACTATCTACTGCATTAAATATAGGTTCAGGCATAAGCACCATACCTGCACCACCACCATAAGAGTAATCATCTACCTTTTTATGAGGATCATTACTATAATCTCTAAAATTAATAATATTAATACTTACTTTTTCATCTTTAATAGCCCTAGCTATAATTGATTCATTAAGTATTCCATCAAACATAGATGGAAAAAGTGTTAGAACATCAATCTTCATATAAACCTTTCATGTATTTAATATATATCTTCTTATTATCTAAATCTACTTTATCAATAAAATTATCAGTATAGGGTATCATATATTCTTTATTATATTTTACTTTAAGAAGTGGATATAACTTACTTTTAACAATATCTATAACTTCTCCCCTATAATCATCATCATAAATACTAAATCCTATTAAATCTGAATATACGTATTCAAAGTTATATTCATCATTATCTATATATACATTACTACCCTTTAATGACTCAATATCATTAATATTACTAATACCATCAAGAGTAACCATATCATACCCTTTATGTACTCTATAACTATTAATTTTATATTTATTATTATCTATATAAATACTATTACCAATCCTAAATACCTTATCTTTGTACTCAAAATCACTAAGTATTTTAATCTCGCCTTTAAGTCCGTGAGTATTAACATATTTACCAATATAAACTAATTTCATAAACCACCTAATTCATACATAATAATACTAGCTGCAACTCCTACATTTAAACTTTCACAATCCTGATTCATAGGTATATATACAAAATCACTACATAACTTTTTTGTATCAAGAGATATGCCTTGGCCCTCATTGCCAACTATTATAGCAAATTTCTTTAAATTTTTAAAATCAGATACACTCTTACCACCAACAACATCAGTACCTATTATTCTATACTCAGTTTTAATATCATTTAAGAAACTAGTAATATCAGTAACAACTATATTTACATTAAATAGCATTCCTTGAGTAGCTCTAATTACTTTACTATTATATACATCTACACTATCATTACTAATAACTATAGTATCAAAATTAAATGCTACAGCACTTCTAATTATTGTACCTAAATTACCTGGATCTTGAATATTATCTAAAACTATTATTCTACTTCCTAACTCACTACTTTCTAGCTTATTACATACAGCCATAATACCACTTGGAGTATTAAGATTACTAATATATTTTAGAACTTTATCTGTTACTACAATCTTATTATCATAATCAAAATCAAAGTCACTTCTAACTATTACATATTTAACTAAGTTATTCTTAATTGCTTCAAGTACAAGATGTTCCCCTTCTACTAAAAACGTATTAGTATTATCTCGATATTTCTTTTCATTTAACTTCTTAATACTTTTAATAAAATCATTATTAGTTGATGAATACATATAATCACTTCACTTTTCTATTCTTGTTTACTTTATCAAGCTGATATTGATATTCAAACCAGGCAATACTTGGTACTGAGCTAATATTTGCTTCTAGACTCTTGTTATTGTTAAACAACCTTTGAAACTCTTCCTCAGTAAATATATAATCATTATCAAGTATAACTACATCGCCTTTTTTTAATATCTCTTTATTCTCACTAGTATATCCCGTTGCATTTTTATCAATATAATCAATATCTTTATAATACACCTTATTATCTTTAAGTAATATTCCTACATTACCTTTATGACAATCAGTCCAAATTAGTTTTTTATCTCTTAATTCTTTATATAATTCATATAAATTAATATTAACAATATGTTCAGTATCAACAGTTTCAGTTATCTCATATGTAAGAATTACATCATCAAAATAGAATGATTTAATCTCACCACGAAATCCAGCTAAAAATCTTTTATTATTCTTAATACTAAAGTTCTTTCTTTTCTTACCTAATTTTAATATCTTACTACCAACCTGTAATACATTAGAGTATCCACCTGTTGCGATATGTTTAATATCGTGAAGATGTACATTTTCTTTTAAAGCTAAATCTTCTACTAATAATCTTACAGTATCATATATTTTCTCTTTTTTTAATATATCTATCGTTAAACCAGTTTTAGGATATACTAAATCTAGAACTAATCTTTCTTTATCATTATCTAGTATATTATTAATTTTATCTACACCAGGTATATTATGATTAATTAATAATTCCTTTAAATCTAATAAAGATATTGTATTATTAATAAAATAATCTATATTATTTACAATATCTGTTTTATCTTTATATATATTAAGTAAACATCTAAATAATTTAATATCTTTAAGAACTACATTATTATTTTTTAAATACTCAATTATTTTAAATACACCAATATTTCTAATTGCAAATATATAATCACTATTTAGCTTACCATCAAAATAATATGGCATTAAGGCTAAACAATTATCTAATATATATTTCTCATTATAATTAGCAATCTTCATCATAATAAAACTAGTACTCGTACCGTAGTTTTTAATAATTGAATCTATATTTTTATAAAATATATCATTATCACATATCCATTTTACTACCTCAGGTATATCTAAATACATACTTAACTCTGTAAAATCAGGTTCAGTAATTAATAATTCTTTTACTTTATTCATTACCCCTCCATTTAAAAATTAGTTGGTAATATCATCATCAACTAATTCACATTTTGTACCGCTTGTTTTAACTTCATATACATATTGATTTTGCTCTTTTTTTATATTTACAAATGTTTCTGTATTAGAAAACTCTTCATTATTTTTAGGATTAGTAACAGTTGAATCAATATAGCCTAAATCTTTTAAATATCCAAGCGTTACAGTAATACAAGTATCATCCTCTGGCAACTTAAATAAATTGTCTGCTCCCCACGCTTTCGCACTTTCTTCAATACTCTTAATCTGAGCATTATATAATGTTTCTTTACTATTACCCATTTGTTTAGATATAGCAGGTAGAGCAATTAAAGCTAAAAGCGCCAAAATTGTAATTACTGCAAGTAACTCTACGAGTGTAAAAGCCTTATTCTTCATTAGTATCACCATCCTCAAAATCAACTATACTACATAACTTACTAGAATCATCTTCAACTTCATATTTATATCGATTAGTCTCTTTAGTAATATTAACAAATACTTCATCATCTTCAAATAATTCACCAGTATAAGTATTTTTAATATTAATATCTACATATCCTTCTTCTTTTAAATAACCTAAAGTTAGAGACACACAATCACTTATACTATTTAATTTAGTTTTATTGTCACTCCCCCACATTTCAGCTGCAAGTTTGATATTGTTTAATTGTGTATCATATAAATCATCTTTACTGTTTTTAAACTGACTAGATACAGTAGTAACAGCTAATAAAAGTAAAAGAGATAATATAACTATTACAGCAAGTAATTCCACTAAAGTAAATCCTTTTATTCTTTTATTCATATCTACTCCCTATATTCAAATTCATAGTCTAATATATAAATCATATCACCATTTTTAGCACCCATTTTTCGTAGTTCATCTTCAATACCCATTTTCTTTAATTGGTTAGAAAATCTTCGATAAGTCTCATCAGATGCAAACCATGTCATTCTAAGCAGTTTCTCTATTTTGTCACCCTTAACTCTAAAGCCATCCTTTTCTCTAAATACTTTAAATGGTTTTTCTTCTTCATATTTATATACAACATGACTTTCTTCTTTAACATCAAATAACGGTTGTTTCTTTATTGTATCAAGTTTTTCCGCAAGTGCTTCAACTACTTTATCAAGTCCTTTACCAGTTAGCGCAGATATAGGGTATACTGGAACATCTACTTTACTTTTAAACTCCTCTAGGTTCTTATCTGAATTAGGCATGTCCATCTTATTTGCAATCACTATCTGTGGTTTATCTAAAATCTTCTTATTAAATGCTTCTAACTCTTTATTAATAGTTACATAATCTTGATAAGGATCTCTTCCTTCAATACCCGATATATCAATTACATGTGCGATAACTCGAGTACGCTCGATATGCTTTAAAAACTTATCACCAAGTCCTTCCCCTAGAGATGCACCTTCAATAAGTCCAGGTAGGTCTGCAACAACAAATGAACGATTATTAGTTGCCTTAACTACTCCTAAATTAGGTTTTAAAGTAGTAAAATGATAGGCAGCAATCTTAGGTTTAGCCGCACTTATCTTAGAAATAATAGTTGACTTACCAACACTAGGTAATCCTACTAATCCAACATCAGCAAGTAATTTTAATTCAACACGAACCTTTATAACCTCACCAGGTTCACCATTCTCACAGTATGCAGGAGCAGGATTAGAATGAGTTGCGAAAGCCATATTACCACGACCTCCACGACCACCATGCGCAATTACAACTTCATCATCTTTTTCAATTAAATCGGCAATAACTAAATTAGTATCCATATTAGTTATAACTGTACCAAGTGGAACTTTAATAACTAAGTCTTTAGCATTCTTGCCATGCATTCCTTTACCTTGTCCATGCTCACCATTATCTGCTTTATATAATTTCTTATATCTTAAATCTATTAATGTATTCAAACCTTCATCTACTTTAAATATGATATCTGCACCATTTCCACCATTACCACCAAATGGTCCACCCATCTCAACATATTTCTCACGGCGAAATGCCATACAGCCATTCCCACCACGTCCAGCCTGTAATTCTAATATTGCTTCATCTACAAACATGTAATCACCAACTTTATAAATCAATTATACTATAAAACAGAAAAAAAATATAGAAAATTTCCATATTTTTTACTTAACCTTGATAATTAAATGTATTAATATCCCCATCACCTATAGCAGTACTACTGTAAGGATATAAATAAGTAGTATAATCAGCATTAATTATTAAACATGTTTTAATACTTCCACGAGTTGATTCATCTTGAGCAAAATCATGAGTTCCAACACTATATGTACAAGGATTACCATCATAAGTACAACTTCCATCTTTATTTAAAACAAGTGTAATACCAGAAGACGCAGCCTCTCCTACATACGTACCATAATTAATAGTATAACTTCCTAACTTAATACCAGATATCTCAGTATTATCACTACTAGTTACTTCTTTAGTACTTGTATCATTATTAGTCTCTTTAACTTCTTCCTTAGACTTTTCTTCTTTAATACTCTTAATTCTTTCTTCTTTTTCCTTTAATTCATTCTTTAATCTTTCCACGTTCTCTTTATTTGCCTTAATAGTTTTAGCAATATCTTCATATAAATTAGTACTCTTATCTACTAACTTTCTTAACTCTTCCTCTACTATTGACTTATTAAACTCAAAAGAATTATCAGGAACATCTACCTTAATAAAAGTACTTTCAAACTTAGTTAAACTAACACTATTACCACTAGAATCAGTCGCTTCTTCTTTATCATTACTATTAATTATATATTCTTCAACCATAACAGCTTTACTACTATCTTTATTAGTTTTACTCTTAATCTGATCAGTTACCTTCTTATAATAATTATCACTATCTGATACAGTATTAGAATAATAATTATAAGTATCTTTTTCTATATTATAAAGCAATTCAATACTAGTAGGTTCATTATATACAATCGCATCTACCTTATCATTATTAATATAATAAATATTAGTATACTCTTTACTATCCTTATCATAAGTAATAGTCATAACCGGATCTTTAATATCACCCACACTAACAAAACTAACTTTCACACTCTTTAAATCACTAGGTAATCCAGCATCTTTATACTTATTATTATCCTTAATATCTTTTAAATACACATAATAAGTCTCTCCCCAAGTAGTAGATAATTTTTTCTCCTTACTACCAAACAATTTATCTTTAAATATATAACCAATAACTAATATACCAATAACAAGTATTATAGATATAATAATAATTAACTTCTTTTTATTCATGATTCCTTCTTTCTATTAAATAGCTTTATACATAGTATAATAACTATTATTCCAACTACACTACCAACAGCAATTAAAACATACTTAATTATATTATCACTTGTATTAGGATTATTACTAATACTCTTTACTTCATTTTTACTTACAACATTAAACTTAGTTGTAGCCTCTCCATTACTAAATACTACTTTTAAAGCATGTTCTTTATCACTCAAGCTATCTAAATAACTACTATTTAACTCTATTATAGTACTACCCTCTTTAGATAAAAAATCGTTATTACTTAGTAATTTATCATCAACATATACTTTACCACCATCTTTAAAATAACTATAGTCTGCATCTATTTTAAATATTAATGGTTTATTACTTTTCTTAATATAAGTTTTTTTATCACCACTTAAAAACTTATAAAACTTATCTCCTACATACTTAACAAAGACAGTATATCCATCTTTCTGACTACCTGTAATATCATATGTATAATCCTTATTATCTTTAACACTAACCTTATATACAGCTTCTTTAGGATTACTATTATAATCTGGATCAATATTTAAATCATTTAAATATAAATCATTAAATGAATATTTCCAATTATTTTTATCACTAACCTTAACTGTTTTAATATTAGATTCATTTTCAGTATATAATGTAAGTTCTAAATCATTTGGTTTTTTATAAATATTATCTTCAAATACAACATTTACATCTACATTATAATCTAGTTTCTTAGCATTATATTTATAATTTAGAGTATATATATTATCATTTTTATCAACTGTATAATCATATCCTTCTACCCTAGTATTTGAGCTAAGTGAGTACTCAGCAGGTTTACTAAAATCAGGTTTATCATTAACAATTAAGTAAGGATAAAGGTTTGCAGAAAGCTTCCAATTAGATGTTTTATATTCAAATCCATCAGGAGTAGATAAATAACTTTCTTCTCTTGCCGGCATAATTTGAATTGATCTATGAAATGAATCATCTTGATTGCTTAATGTATATTGTAATATCCAAGGACGAAGACCATCTCTATTATCTGCATCATCAAATACTACATTAAAATCATAGAATCTTTTAGCATTCGCAATTATTATAATAGTACCCTCATTATATAAAACATCATAGTGTTCTTCTTTATAATTATATCTTGAATAATCATCACGAGAATAATAATTTTCTGGCAAATTATTAACGCCATAAAAACTATACTCAGTCTCCATTTTTATATTACTAATCCTTAACCCATCAAACCTAACTACACAATCCCAAACGTCTGGATTAGTTGTAGTATCACAATTATCTTTAGAAATAGTTGCCTTAGTTTGTTCTTTATTAGTCGCACCAGTTAAACTAAGTTCAAAACTATCAGGGCGAGTACCTGATGCATTTTCATAATCATGCCATTCTACTTTAAATTTGGCATCAAAGAATCCATCAATTTCAACACTCTTCTTTAATGCTGCATCAACCTTACCAATACCAAATATAACTACAATAAAACTAAATAATATTAAAATATTCTTTCTCATCTATAATCCTCCTAATTACTTTTTATATAATTATCATAATTATCACTTAGCATATTATCTTTTAAAGTAAAACACTTACTACCACCAGTCTCACTTAAATCAAGACATACTTGACTATTATCTACTTTATAAGATGTACATCCCATATCAGACCATCCACTATAATATTTACATGTCGAATCACTATTTAAAATAATAGTACCAGATCCATCATCTGCAACAGTTCCATCAGTCAATTCTAAATAATATGTTCCATATATATTAGCATCACTATTACTAACACTAGTATTACTATTATCATTACTATTTAATTCGATAGTTTTATAATCAGTAAATACTACACTTTCTTTACTATTATAATCTTCCATATATTTATTGTATTCACTTTCACTTACTTCTTTGTTATCTATCTTATATACACCAGAATCATTTTCTGCAAGAGTAATCTCTTCGCACTTATTCTTATCAAGCATTAACCTATATACATAATTTGCATTAACCCCGCCACTACCATATATAGTAGCATCATCTTTAATATAAATCATATCACGATAATTCTTATAAATACCATATACCTTATCATCATTAATATCATAATTAAGAATTAAATAGTATCCATCATTAGTCTCAGTTAAAACAACCATCTCCTCATGTTTACTAGAATCTTTATTATCAAAATCAATATAAGTATAAGTCACTTTCGCACTATCCATACTACCTTTATCAGTATTTAAATATTCATTAAAAGATACTTCTCTATCACTTTCATCAATAAAGTTTCTCTTACCATCTAATACTTCCATATAAATATTCTTATAATCTACTTCTTTTTTATTTTCTACCTTTTTTACTTCTTCTTTCTTACTACCACAACCACTAGTAACTAGCAAAACAAGAACTATAACAATACCAATTATAATCTTCTTACACATAATATATCCACACCTTTCACTATATAAATCTTATCATATATTTAATTTCAAAACAAGAAGATTAATAGTAAATTAAAAAAAGAAGATTCTTTCTTCTTCAAAATTTTTTCGCCTTAGATAAAATATTATTAATTCCTATGTTATTAACTATTATTTCGTTCTTTAGATTATCCATATAATTTCTATCTACATCAATACTATTATTTTCAAATCTCCATTTAATTAATTTATCTAAAAACTCATATACATATGGATATTTATTTATAAATATATCACTTTTAAAATATTCATCTCTATTGTTATCTTTGGATATATTAAATAATAAATAATCTATATTACTCAGTTTTAAAATAACTTCTTTTATGTATTCTTCATTAAGTAATGGTGATAAATATAATTTTTCAAAATATGCTTCTTTAATTCTTTCCATATCTTTTTTCTTGCATATTATTTTAATCACAACGCCACTACCATTGTTATTAAAATATTGATGCATATCACTATTTGAAATATTATAAAGATCATATTTCTCATTTTCACGTAAATTCTCAGGTATATCTTTATTCTCGATACTATTTATTAAATCAAGTACATAACTAATATATTCCTTAGTAAATTCAAAATATCTTAATTTGTCAAGTTCTTTATCATAATATCTTTTATAAGGATATAAATCTAGCATTTTGGAAATGCAATAAACATGGCATTTAATATTCTTTTTATCTCCACCTAAATTAGCATAATAATTATATCTTTTTTCTAATAAATCCCTTTCTTTCTTTAAATAATTAATTCTTTTATTTAATTCCTCAATTGTCATAAAACCCTCCTCATTATTTATAATTCTTTAAAAAATCATGTAAATTAATACTAACATTATGTGGGAGTATCTTATCTAGTTCATCTATAGATGCTTCCTTCATTTTATTGATACTACGGTATTTTTTAAGTAATTCTGTCTTTCTTTTTTCTCCAATACCTTCTATATTATCAAGTACACTAGCAAGAGTTCCTTTAGATCTTATTTGTCTATGATAATTAATTGTAAAATTATGTACTTCATCTTGCATTCTTTCAAGTAGATAAAATAGATTACTTCTTTTATCTATATCTATTTCTTCTATTGGATCAAAGGCTAGTAATTTACTTGTAGCATGATGATTATCTTTTTTAAGTCCTACTACTGGTATATCTAGATTTAGCGAGTTTATTACATCTCTTGCTACATTTATCTGTCCTACTCCACCATCTACTATAATTAGATTAGGTTTAACTAAATTATCAGATAATACTCTAAAGTATCTACGATATATTACTTCTCTCATAGTATTATAATCATCATTTTTATCGATACTTATTTTAAACTTACGATAATCATTTTTAGAAGGTAATCCTTCTTTAAAAACAACCATGCCTGACACATTATAATTACCAAATAGATGAGCATTATCAAATATCTCTATTCTATCTAATATATCTAGTTTAAGTATTTTACGTAACTCTTCATTTGCTTTATAAGTTCTTTCTTCATCTTTTTTAATTAATTCAAACTTCTCATTTAAAGCAATCTTCGCATTATCATTAGCCATTTCTACTAATTTTAACTTCTCACCTTTCTTAGGTGCTTTAACACTAATATTTAAATAATCATTAAGTAATTCTATATTAGTAATAGATGGAACTAATATCTCTTTAGGTTTTAGTATTCCTTTATCATAAAAGTTAGCTATATATCTAGTAAGTTCTTCATCTTCATTTTCAATTAATGGAAATATCTTAGAATGTCTTTCTATAATTTTTGAATTTCTAATAAAGAATACTTGAATACTAATATAACCTTTATCTACAAAGTAGCCAAATATATCTCTATTAATATTATCTTTTAATTCTACTTTTTGATGAGTAAGGGTAACTTTAATATAATCTAGTAAGTTTTTAATTTCTAATGCTTTTTCATAATGCATTAAATTAGATTCTTCTTGCATGTCTTTCTCTAGTTTATCTCTTACTATAGAATCATCACCATTTAAAAACTTGATTATTTCTCTTTTCATAGTTTCTATTTTTTCTTTTTCTATATCATGTACACAGTATCCTAAACACTGTCCAATATGATAGTATAAACATGGTTTCTTTGGATATGTTCTACATTTTCTTAAAGGATATATTCTATTTAATAAATTAACTGTACCACGAGCAGCAGTAACATTAGGATAAGGTCCATATAAGTTTTTCTGATTCTTCTTACGATTAATACTTCTAACTACTTTAAGTGTTGGAACATCATCACTAGTTAGTTCTATATAAGGATAACTCTTATCATCTCTAAGCAATATGTTATATTTAGGATCATACTTCTTAATTAAATTATTCTCTAGTATTAATGATTCTACTTCACTTTCAACTACTATATATTCAAAGTCTACAATCTCACTAACTAGTTTGGCCGTTTTACCATAATGTTTACCACGAAAGTAAGAGTTAACTCTATTCTTTAAATTTTTAGCTTTACCTACATATATAATTACACCATCTTTATTCTTCATTAAGTAGCACCCAGGCTTATTTGGTAATAATAGTAATTTATCATGCATAGTATCATCTCCGTAAACTATATAGATTATAACAAAAAAGCATAAATATGTAAATTTGCAAAAATTAAAAAAAATGTTATAATTTAACTTGAGGGATGTGTTTTTTATGTTAGATAATAATATTAGTACTATGAAACCTAATCTGGTAGGTGAATTAAATTTAATACTTTTAAATATTCCAGAAAATTTATCACCATTAGAAAGAGCTTGGCTTATATATAACAAAGCCGGTCATGTTTTTAGATACGATTACAGGATTGCAAATAACATTGAGCTTGCACATAAAGAAATTGATTTTCTTACTAATAATATCGATTACTTTCAAACGTGTACACAAATATCATATCTACTAAATTTAATGCTTAATAATATAGATGGTCTTGAATCTAGAGTGATTAAAAGAAATATTCAATTAAGAGGTAATTTTTGTAATAAGGTAGATCATGTTGCTGTTGAATTAAAAGATAAGGCTAGCGGCAAAGAATATATTTTAGATTTAACTTTAGATTTATATGAAATACAAAGTGGTATGATGTGTGAACACTTTGGATGTAGTGAATATGCAAATATAATTCATACAAATACAGATAAGAAATATGATTTATTATCTGTACAAGAAAGAAAAAAATTAGATAATAAAACTAAAATTAACTCATCAGGGATATATACTAATAATCAAATTGACGAATGTAAGAAGAAAGTAATAGAAAAATATACAACAGATTTTGACACAGATATATTTGAATACGGAATTGAACAAATCAGACAAATTATATCTTCCCATACCTTTAAAGGGCATCAAGAAGGAAGTCTATTTATAAAAAGATTATTTAACGAAATATTATCTCGTGTAGGAATTAATTATAAAGAATTTAATTTAATATATTTAAATAATGATCAAATAGTAACTCTATTTTATTTTGACAATTCATCAGATGGTACTTTTTTACTATATAGTACGGATAACGGAATAATCGAAACTAATAAAGAAAACATTAAAAATATGCTTTCATATGGTTGGTCTACAAGGAGTAATTCATTAGGTGATTTACTAAACAATAAAAGTATAATATAAACCAAATAAGAATTATAGTTGGTATGCTATAATTCTTTTATTTGTTAATAATACTATTTAATTATTTTACTTTTATTATAACTCTTATATGCATTTATTAAATCAATATCCATTATATTTCCTGGAATATCATTAATATTAAAGAACTTTAATCTTTTTGTTTCTGAATCACATTTTAAATTATTAATATCAGTTATTGATACATCTGCTAAGTATAAAGATGTATTATTATAAACTATATCTCCATTTGGATAACTATTCTTTCTTGATTCACCAGATAAAGTATCTATAAGCTCAATATCTAAAGGATTAAGTTTAATACCGGTTTCTTCATAGGCTTCTCTTGTTGCAGTTACTCTTAAATCCTCACCTAATTCTTGACAACCTCCAGGTAATCCCCACATATTTCTATCAGTTCGCTCTTGAAGCAGTATCTCCCCTACTTCATTTCGAATTATAATTGCTGAACCAGTTTGTATAAATGGAATATGACTAATTCTATCATCTAAAGCCATTCTAAATAATACTGGATAACCGCCATATCTTTTACTTAACTCTAATAGTTCTTCTTCACTCAAACTCATAACTAATTTAACAAATTCTTCATGTGTATAATCTCTCATTCTTTTATAATTCATAATATCTCCTCTTCCTCAATAAACTTACTCACTATTTTTTCAAAAGTCTTAATTCCATCAACTGCCGCACTAGTTATACCACCTGCATATCCAGCACCTTCTCCTATTGGATATATACCTTTTATATTAGATTCAAAATTATCATCTCTAACAATTCTTATTGGTGATGATGTACGTGCTTCTACTGCTGCAATAACTGTATCATCACTTGCAAATCCTTTAATCTTAGTATCAAAGTAATCTATTCCTTCTTTTATACTATCACTAATACTTTTAGGTAGTATTTCATTAATATTTGCAAATGTATAATTACCTTTAAATATAGGTTTAACACTTTTAAAACTAGTTGATACTGTATTACTTTTAAAATCTTTATATAATTGTACTGGAATACTACCATTACCTACTTTATAAGTATTTTTTTCTAGTTTTCTTTGAAATTCCATACCAGAAAATACATTATCACCAAAATCTTTATTATTTACGGTTGCAATTATCGCACTATTAGAAGTCCCACTATCTCTTTTATAATTACTCATACCATTAATTACTGTCATGCCTTCTTCAGAAGATGCATTAACCACATATCCGCCTGGACACATGCAAAATGAGTATACTCCTCTACCAGTAGATGATTTATAGGTTAATTTATATGATTGAGCTCCTAAGTCAGTTCTACCTAATTGGTTCTTATCAATCAAGTGTTGATTATGCATAATACGTACTCCAACGGCAAATGGTTTAGATTCCATGCTTATTCCTCTATCATATAACATCTTAAATGTATCACGGGCACTATGACCTAGTGCGAGTACTAGTGTATTACAAGTTATATATTTATTATCATTTACAGTAATACCTACTACTTTCTTATCTTTAATATCAATATCAGTTAGACACGTATTATAATGAAATACACCACCATTACTAATAATATCCTCGCGCATATTTTTTACTACTTTAACTAATATATCAGTACCTATATGAGGTTTAGCATCATACATAATCTCTTTAGGCGCACCACACTTAACAAATACCTCAAGTACTTTTTTGATTCTTCCAAACTTATCTTTAACTAGTGTATTTAATTTACCATCAGAAAATGTTCCTGCTCCACCTTCGCCAAATTGAACATTAGAGTTAGTATTAAGTATTCCTTCATTCCAAAATTTATTTACAGTATTTACTCTTTCTTCTACTTTCTCACCACGTTCTATAATATCTACTTTATATCCATTTAAAGTAAGCATGTAAGAAACAAATAATCCCGCAGGGCCACTTCCTACAACTACTATTTTTTTACTCTTATCAATAGTACTTACTTTAAACTTATAACTATCATCTGGAGTTTTAAATATATCTTTATCTTTATTCTTACTTAAAATATAATCTTCATTATTTACTTTTACATCAACTACATAAATATAATATAAATCTGGTTTATGTCTTGCATCAATACTTCTTTTATTAATCTTAATATCAAGTATATCATCTTCACTAACATGTAATCTTTTAACGATTTTATCTTTTAAATTATTTAAATCTATATTAACTTTAATCTGTCTTATTCTAATCATTTAAAGCCTCTCCTGCAATAATACCTGTAATCCATGCAAAACCTAAGTTATATCCACCGCATTCACCGTCACAATCAAGTAACTCTCCTGTAATATAAAGATTCTTGTTTTTAATAGATTCCATAGTATTTGGATTAATCTCTGATAAAGGAACACCTCCACTACATGTTTGAGCACACATATATCCTTTAGTATCAGTAATATTAATTTCAAAATCAGTTACCATCTTAGATAGTTTATTCTTCTTATCATCACTAATATTATCCCAGGTATCATTATAATCAATATTACATAGAGTAAGTAATGTATTAGATAGTTTATAATTCATAATACCATCAAATAATTCTGATATAGTTCTTTTTTTTACTATACTATTTCTCTTATTCATATAATCTATAAAATCATCTATATAAGACATAAAATTAATATGAATTACTTCTTCTTTTTTATTATATAAGCCACGAGATACTAGTGAGCTTAACTGATAAACACATATTCCACTAATACCATAATCAGTAAGTTGTACTTCTCCAAAACTCATCTTTTTAAACTCATTATCTTCATAAAGTGATACTCTAGCATCTATTCTAACGCCATTCCAACTTTTTAAATAGTTACCATTTGATACTAATTGTACTAGTGATGGAACAACAGGATTAATTGTATGATTAAACTTACTTAGCATATCATAACCTCTACTTTTCTCTTTAACATAAGCGTGTGAACCACAGGAAATAACTACTTTATCACAATTATAATTACCTTTATTAGTAACAACAGTATAAGTTTCATTATAATTAATATCAGTAACTTCACAATCAGTAATAGTATTAACCCCACGAACTAAACATTCCTTAACTAGTGCCTCACGCACACTTACACTCTGATTAGACATAGGATAATAATAACCATTTTTTATATTAGGCACAATACCAATACTATCAAATAAAGCAATTACTTTATTAATATTATCACTAGTTATAATTGAATCTAATATATCCTTATTATCTGTATTAAAATGAGAAGTAGTAAAATCACTATTAAAATAATTACATTTACCATTACCAGTAGCAAGAATTTTTTTGCCACACTTACTATTTTTCTCAAGTATTGTAACATCATTATTTAAAGATGCAAAGATTGCAGTAACTAATCCGGATGCCCCACCACCAACAATAATTACCTTACTCATATAACCACCACCAACTGATAAAATTATATCATTTAACAGTAAAAAAAGAAATAACGATTATATTATTTCTTTAATAAATCTGCTAAATATAATTCATCTTTATTATGTTGCTTTTTATATGATTTATACTTTTTAATACTGTTAATTAGCTTACTAATATTATTACCATAATACATTTCTAAAAAATCTGATGATTGGTCATATTTTACTCCGTTATATATAATATTTTTCTTAGCAAATGTCTTTGGTGATATTTTACTCTTTACTTTTTCATATTCTTTTTCTAATCCTTCATTAAGTATTAAAAGCATTTCTAACTCTGGTTTTGTACAATACTTATAGATTTCTTTATTTGATACTATATTTTTCAAATCTCTAGGAATAGGAATTTTATCATTTTGTTTATCACCTATTCTATAAACTTTGACAGGCATACCATAATGTTTTAATTCAGACTTAATAGTAGGATTACTGAGTTGCCTAATAGGATAAGGTCTACGTCCTATTAAATCATCTCTTGTAAAACATAATGAATTACTATCTAATAATTGATTAAGTAATACTTCTTCATTCTGTCCTTCACACAATAAAAGAATTCTCATTGCATTAATTCCTTCTTAAAATTCATTAATGCATCATAACTAACATTTGTATTAAACTCATTATTATAAAACTTATTACTCTTAGATAATTCAGATCTGAACTTATAATTTGTATGCATATTCTCTAATTTAATTGCATTTTCATATTTGCTTATATAAATGTTATCACTTCGACCAAATAAATCAAGTATTTCACAATAATGTGTAGTAAAAATCAATGTAGCATTCTTCTTATTTACTGATTTATCTTTATAAAGATTAACTAGATTTTCTACTAATGTTTTATGAAAATGATTTTCTATTTCATCAATTATTAAATCAGCACCAGTACGTAGTGAATATACTACAAATGTAAATAATCCAAACCCCTTTGTTGTACCACTAGATAGTATTTCATATAATTCAGAATTTGAAACATCCTTAGTAGAACCATTAACATAAATAATTTTATACTTATTTTCATTTATCATTTTTATATTATCTAAATGTTCATCAAACATTTTTAATAACGAGGTTATAATTTTTAAATTATTATCAAGAAGTTTATATACATTAAATGCCTGCACATAATCTCTATACATGTTATCATCACTTGAGCAATATATTCCTCTAAGCGAGATATTTTTTAATAATGAATAAATCATCGATGTATCTTCAGGCAATTTAATATTTGAAATTACTTCATCAAATTTATCATAATTAAATAAATCTTTAATATGAGCTTTTTTATAATCTCTTTTATATAACTTCTCATTTTTGAAAAAAACTGATGTATTATCAACGGAATTAACATTTTTATATAAATCAGTTATATATCTATAAACTGTACCTTCATGATAAAATGTAATATCTAAATTCAAAGGTTTATCAATGAATTTAAAAATACTTTTAGAACTATTAATTCTATAATTAGAAAATATATCATATATTATTGATAATAACTCTACTACTGTTGTTTTTCCTGATGCATTTTTACCAATGATTCCTAATGTATTAAATACATACAAAGAATCATCTATTTCCTGTAATTCAAACTCTTTATCTGCTTGTGTTTTGTTACCAGACGGTATAAAAGATATTGTAAAATTCTTTTCACACAATTTAAAATTATTTGCAACCACCCTTAATAATTTCATTTTCATCCCTCCAACTAAAAATATTATATCATGAATTTTAACTAAAAAAACATTTTTTTTGGTTTTTTTATATTTTTTACCATATTAATTAGATGTTTTTTTATAAAAATCAACCATGTCTTTAATATTATATGCAAAATTAATTTCATAATACAAAAAGAAATAACATTAAATTATTTCTTTAGTATTTTACACTTATTATAACTTATATTATTATTTATAGAATCTATTCGTGTTTTTCAAAAAGTAAAGATAAACTTAAAAAACTTTTACTCTCTTTTAATTTAACAATATTATATTTACCATTTTCTATATAAGCTTTATAAACGTAACCTTTTGAAAAATTCCTATTACTACAATTTTCATTTATAATTTTATATTTATCATCAATAATTTCAATCGATGAACAATTAGACATTAGAATATTAACACAGTTTAAATCTTTTAATTGCTCCTTGGATGATTCAAGTCTTCCTTTTTCATCACAATGTGGAGTTATAAACGCATTATGCCATCCTAAACACTCTAGCAATGTAAATTCATTTTCATTAACATCTGAATTGCAATATTTAAACCAGCACACTGCACCTGCCGATATACCACAAATAATCTTACCTTTATTCCAAGCATCATATAATATAGCATCAAATCCTGTTTTTTTCCACAGTTTTATCATTGAAGATGTATTACCTCCACCCTCATATATTATATCAGCCCAATTAACAAGTTCCTGAACATATTCTTTATTTTCTAGTTCATCTGACCGCAAATGTTTGCAACAACAACCAAACCTTTCACCATAAATTTTTTTCATAGTCTCATAATAACTATCTTGTATTTCGATGGAAAAATCCATTGCATGATCAATAAAAAGATAATTAGGTTTTTTCTTATTTGTTAATCTTATTATTTCCTTATCCATTAATTCTGTTTCATATGGCGCTTTTTCACCATTTTCAAGAATACGACCATTCTCTCCACCACCAATTAAAACCATTTTTCTGCTCATTATATATCCTCCATATTATTTTTTCTTTAAAGATAACACTTTTTTTATCTCATCATTCTCATAATTTAATTTATCATTATACTCTAAATATAAATAATCTTTTATATGATTAATAATCTGATAATCAGATAAACCAAAATATTCTTTCCAATAATCTAAAATTCTAATATAATGCCTAAATTTTTTCCTAAAGTGTTTTGATTCACTGTTCTGAACATCATCGTATAGTAAAGTAGAAACAGCAGTTATAGAATCAGCTAGTCTCATTTTCGCATTAGAATCAATATCAATTATATCTGCAATTCTAGATGAAGATACTGTATTATTTTCATTAAAATAGCACATTGCTAAGGATGTATTACCAATGCCCATATCAATACCTATCTTTTTTTCTGGAGTTTCCATAACAATTATTGCAGCGCAATCAAAAAATTGTGAAGTGCCTTTTTTTCTAATTGCTATGTTAAAATTTCTTCCAGTAATATGTTCATCATCCATTCCGTACACATGTTTATAACATTGCATAGGTTCAGTATTATATTCTACTTTGATATCTTTTTTTAAATAGGCAATTGAATTAACAAGATCGTAATCCTCACTATTTACTCTAACACATATATCATTTGAATTCAACCCTAAATATTTCTTCTCTAATAAATAATCAAAAGTATCATTTACAATTTTATCTAAATCATAATTTGTTAAAGTTCCCATCCCTTTATAGCATGATCCAAATGTTTGGTCTGTTGTATCAAGCAAATATTTTAAAGCTCTAAGTTTCATACAGTTCTGAATTGTAAATATTCCATTGTTTGGAATATTATTATCTACAATATAGTGTTTTAACGGAGATATTTTAGAACCAACAAAATCTACAGTAGAATCAATTTTAGATGTAATCTTAACTGGTTTTGAATATATATATTTTTTTGAAAAAAAGCAATCTAAAAATCTTTCTTCTACGTAATCCAAATACTCACTTTTACTTTTTATCATTTTTATCCTCCCATCTTAAGTTTCTTACATATACTTTTCCAATCGTCTACGTTAGTTATATTTCCTATTATATCTCTATTTTCAATTGTTCTATTACAATCATCAAATAGGTTTTGATTATACTCTGGTATCCAAGCATTACCAGAATTATCTACAAGCATATATGCTCTATTTCTTGAACTATATCCTTTAAATTCTAGTATATTTTTTCTACTACAAGAAGAAATAATTTTTCCTCTATATCTCTCAAATTCTTCTTCTGTAATCTCAAACAAATTTCTATTTATTATTCCGTATTTTCCCATTGGCGCATATTTAAATAACTGCCATTTTTCTATCTTATCTAATGTATTAATTATTTTACTCAATGATTCTGCATCTTCTAAATTACCCTTATGAACAACTGTATTTATACAAATATTTGCATTGTTTTTACTTAATTCTTCATATATTTTCAATTGATCGGATAATATATCAAAATTTGTTAATCTGAATTTTCTAAATATTTCATTATTTGAACCATCTATCGGCAATCCTATTTCATCAACATAACTAACTAATTCGCTAGCATCTATTTTTTTTATGATTGTTCCATCAATATTAATAACATCCCTAATTAATGATGTACCTACTGTGTCCATCGAAATATAGTATCCTATTTCTTTAATTTTTTTTAATAAATCAAGAATATCCTTTCTAACTAAAGGGTCTCCACCACATAATGTTATATTGTTTATCCCCTTTCTATATGCATATTCTAGAAATTTGACTAAACTATATGTATCAACTATTTGCCCGTATTTTTCTGTTCTAGAAAAACTGTAGCAACCTTTACAATATAAAAAACATTTTTGACTTACAAATAAATTTAAATGCATATTTTTTCCCCCACTTTATTTTTAAATTATATTTATTGTAAACAGATTATTTTATTATTTCTTTATTATCCAATCCTTCACATAATCTATTATCTTGTTCAACCAGATTAATTTCTTCAAAATACTCCCTCAATTTTTTGTTATAGTCTAATATCTTTTCAATATTTTCTTTTGGTGTAAAACTATTCAAATACGCTTTAACATCGAAGTCCAACAAATCAGGTGATGAAATTCCATTTACAGGAACAAGCCAGAAATGAACATTTACATAAGAATCAGCTTTTTCATTTGAAAGCAAATGAGCATAATTAATTCCTAATTTTTTTCTCATTCCTTCTTTTGCCTTTTTTAATATAAAAGCAAACCTTAAAAAAGTAACATCATCAATTAAATCAAAAGCTCTATAGGTTTTATTTAATGACAATATGTAAAATCCTGGACATGGAAATTTTGGATCTGCTCTTAATATAATTCCATTATTCTCGTATACAGGAATATTTTGTTCTGGAATATAATCAGGATATTGTTCCATAAATTCAGCGCGAGACATATTTTCTGGTGCTAAATAACCTCTATAATTTTTTGTTCCTCCATAAAAATGAACAAATCTAAAACCTTCAGGTTCTGGCGGAAAATCTTCTCTTTTATCTACATCAACATAATTTAATTCTTTTTTCATTAATCTTTTCTCCTCTTGCATTACGGCAAACAATAATATTTGCTTCCACTTTTCAACTCGCAAAAAATTTATTTTGATTGGTTTGTTGTATCTTGTCGAGTATAATAAAACTTTTATTTTTGATTCTTCGTTAATAATTTTACAAGTATTATAATTGTCATCTACAAATATATCAATATTGTTTTTTAAGCATACATCAAGTTTATTTTTACAATTAACATATAATTTATCATAATTAATTCCATTTAATAATAACCAATTTCTAGTAAATTCATACATATTTGGTATTTCTGTATCACTTCTTGCAGTAATTAAAAATACTTTATATCCTTTTCTTTTCAATTCATTAATAACGTATACAGAATCATCATTTGGTATAGTTTCTGTTAATATTTTTTTTAAATATAAATTTAAAAACTCATTTTTATTATCTTCATTCCAACCAAAAGCTAAAGATTGATTTAGTTCGTTGGTATCAATTTGATAATCTATGTGCCTTAATTGATTATATTCTTTTGCATATTTTACAAAAACATCACTTGAGTTTGTAATTGTATCATCAATATCGAATCCTATATTCATTAAACCACCCAAAACCTTGTAAAAAAGATAATATACTTTAAGTTCTATTCTTGTTCATATTTTTGCCGTATTATAATTTAAAAAACTAATAGAATATAAACAAATGTGCTAGATATGTTTTATTATAATTTCTAAAAAAAGTCATATACTTACTTTAAATAATTACATTAAATCCCATTAAATATAAAAATTAAACATATTTTACAATACTTTTATAGAAAAAGCAAATTTTATAAGGCATGCTAATATATAAGACACTCGGTTAAAAATTATAATAATTTACTTATACATGCCATAATATTAAAGATTAATTTTCTATGTTTTTGAAATCTAGCATTGAGCAATCAAAAAACTCGAATAATGCTTTTAATTATAACATTTTATCGAGTTTTAAAATTAACTTATAATTCTATTATGAATTATTTTTTAAGTTCAATTAAATAATCTATTCTATATTTTATTCCAACAATTATCATACTAATTCATTCATAATATTTGGATTAGATAAAGCATCATATAGTCTATCTATATCTTCCTTAGTATTATAAAAGTATAGAGTAGCTCTTACTGTATTTTTAATCTTTAACTCATCTTTTAACATCTTCGCACAATGATTACCTGCTCTAACACATATATTATATTTATCTAAGTATATAGCAAGATCTTGGGGAAATATATCTTTATAATTAAATGTAATAATTGGCGTATCTACATCTTTATTATATATTACTACATTATCAATACTATCTAACTTCTTAATTGTATATTTATGTAACTCACACTCATACTTATTAATATTATCAATACCAATATCATTAATATAATCTAATATCTTACCAAAACCAATTATACCTGCAATATTAATAGTACCTGCTTCTAATTTAGAAGGTAAGCTTTTATAACTTCTTTCTCTATCAAAAGTAAAAGATGCATTCATACCTCCACCAAAAGTAGTTGGATACATATTATCAAGTAAGCATTTTTTTCCATATAATATTCCTACACCAGTAGGACCACACATCTTGTGAGCTGAAAATGCTAGAAAATCGATATCAAAATCTTTTACATCAACTTTCATGTGTGGCACTGCTTGCGCACCATCTATTACAACTAAGATATTATTCTTATGTGCATACTCAATTATCTCTTTAATAGGACGAATATCGCCTATTACATTAGTAACATAAGCTAAAGATATTACCTTAGTATTAGATTTAATTACTTTTTTTATATTATCTAATGTAACTGAATAATTATCAGTTAAAGAAATATAATCAATATCCAAACTAAGTTCATCCGCAAGTTCAAACCAAGGTAAAACATTACTTGCATGTTCTGCTTTAGTAATTAATACGCTATCACCACTTTTTAAATTATATTTAAAATAACCAAATACAATCTTATTTAGTGAATCTGTTGTTCCACTTGTAAATATAATCTCATCACTACTATTAGCATTAATAAAATCTTTAACCTTACATCTAGTATCATTTATTTTATCATCAACAAGAAGTGCTATCTTATAATCTCCTCTTGATGCATTTGCAGAGTAATTATTATAATAATCACTAACTGCATCTGATAGAACTCTAGGCTTTAAAGTAGTAGCTGCATTATCAAGATAAACTACACTATCTAACATATTAAAATCTTCTTTATTCATATTCACCTCCTATACGTATTTAAATCATCTTCAATTTTCTTTTTTAAATCTTCATCATCAATACCACTATTTAAAAATCCTTTAATAAGTAAATTATAAGCATTAGACTTATCTATACCACGTGACTCTAAATAGAATAATTCATCTTCTTCAAAGTCACCAATAAGTGCAGAATGATTAGCATCAACGAGATCATTATCTATATAAAGTATTGGTCTAATCTCACACTTATTATTAGTTAAATTAATAATTCTATTAAACTGATTACACGTACAATCAGTAATACCTTTATCTACACTAGATGATATTTGAATACTAGATGTCCCACTTACATTGACTAAATTATTCTTAATATTACTTACTGTATTCTTAGTATTATGCATAATCATATAATCATATAACTCTTTAGAAGTACAAATACTTTTAAATAAGTAGTCAATATTAGCATTAATTCCATTTAAATTAACTTCTACCATCTCTTTTATGTTATCTACTCTATTATACTTAATAACACTAACTAAACTATTCTCATCTATATTGTATGCATACCTAATCTTAGAATCACTACCTATAACATTTATATATAATTTAAAATTAATATTACTTAAGACATTAAAATCTATTTTAAGTTTAGTAGTATCAGTATTTATATCTAAGTATAATGTAGTATCTTCATTAACACTGATAGTAATTATACTTATATCAAATAAAGATTTTTTAGGAGTAAGCATAACATCAATAGCAGAGTCAATATTCTTACTTTCTATTAATTCTCTATTCACTACTATTTTATTCATGACTTACCACACTCTTAACTGCGCAAGACCCAATAGATTCATTTTTTTTATCAATATACTTATTATATCCATCACTCTCAATCTTTTTAACTAAACTAAAGTCACCACTTTCAACAATCTTACCATTAGATACAATATGTACAAAATCCGGTTTAATATAATCAAGTAATCTCTGATAATGAGTAACTAGTAGAATTGCAGGTTTATATTTTTTAAAATATTTATATACCTCATCCCCTACTATTTTTAAGCTATCTACATCAAGCCCTGAATCTATCTCATCTAAAAGTACTATACTAGGTTTTAATACATTCATCTGTAATATTTCATTCTTTTTACGTTCCCCTCCACTAAAACCTAGATTAACGCCTCTATGAATCATATCTGGATTCATGTTTAATTCTTTAACATATTTATCCATATCTTTAATAAAATCATATAGTTTAAAGTCATTACCTTCTTTAGAATGAAGAGATGTTCTTAGCATATCTGCATTAGTAACACCTTCTATTTCTATTGGATTTTGCATGCCTAAAAATATACCTAAGTTTGCACGAGCATCAGTAGTAAGATCATTTAGTACAGTATCATTATAATAGATATTACCTTCTAATACTTCATAGTCAGGATGCCCCATTATTACTTTAGATAGTGTTGATTTTCCAACACCATTAGGTCCCATTATTACATGTATTTCACCAGATTTAATCGTAAGATTAAATCCATCAAGAATTATTCTATCTGTATTTTTAATTTTAACCTTTAAGTTCTCTATAACTAATTTATTCATAAATATCACGTCCACATCAATTATACTAAATATCAAAAAAAATTGGAAGTTAATATCCAACTTTTTACTTTTTTCGATTATTTAGTTTTAACTCAAATACTTTAGCATACTCATCAATTTCACCATTTGCATTAACAGTATAATGTGTATTGGCATCATCATATTCGCTATTATACTTTCTTATCATATATCTAAATACTTTATACATCATATATATACCATCTATACAAACATTAACAAATAATACCGCAGAAAAATCATTATTAAATTGTGATAAATAATTATATGAATACTTCTCAAGTATATTTTTATTCTTTTCTTTATCATGAATATCTAAAACAAGATTATAAGATATATTTATCTTATCCCTGGAATCATTATACTCAACCATACCAGTATTTGCAGTATGTCTTGGATCAACCATATAATATTTACCCATATTAAAATTATCAATCATCCATTTATCAAAATCTGCAGAATCTTGTGTCCAAGTAGGATCTACATAATAATATTTATTAGCAATATTAACTAAATTCCAGGCATGATTACTACCAGTAATATAATACGAGTCAACACCACATTTTTTAAACATTGCATTAGCTAAGTAAGCATATCCAGCACATACACCTTTATTATATTTAAACATAGAATCAATTGGATTGCTATTAGAAATATCTGTATATTCTAAATCATAAGTAAAATTATTATCAATATAAAGTGTAATTGCTTTTATCTTATCATAATCATTCATATCCTTGGTAATAATACTTGATACTATATTATCAATTCTTTTATTATTATTAATATCATTTTCTGTAATATTATGCTTTATATTATTATTATCTAAATAATTAACAAAATCCTCCGTAATCCAAGGTGAATCAACTACTTTAATCTCTTCTAAGTTAGGTAGTTTATATACTAAAGACAAGTCTGTAAGTGATGCACAATTAATTATAGATAACTTCCTAATTTCATCAGATACATCATTTAAACAATCTAAAGACTCTATATAACTATTCTTTTCAATTACTACATTTTCAAAGTTAATCTTATCTTTATAATTAATATATGTTTTTTCAATAAACTTTTTTGTATATTTATCATCAATAGTACGTCCTAAGTTTAATTCTTTAGTTTTTGAATCATAATGTATATTTTCACTATAATTATTATTTGCTCTAACTATATCAGTTACTGCATCTCCACAAATAGTCACAACACCAACAATGCCTGCTGATAATAATACTTTCTTAGATATTTTTTTAATAATTTTATTATTTACTAATTTCATTTTACATCTCTTCATAAAAATCACGTAGATATATTACCACAAAATATAGTATTTAACAATAAATATGTATATTTTTTTTATAACTAATCACTATATAAATAGAATATTCGCAGATATTCATGCAAAATAGTTTAATTAATTGAACTATTTTTTAATATTTGATAAAATAATTATGGAGAGTTATAGGAGAGTGATATTATGAATAATGATTGTTTATTTTGTAAAATAGTTTATGGTGATATACCTAGTTATAAGATTTATGAGGATGAAATAGTAATCGCTTTTTTAGATATTAATCCTGATTCTAATGGGCATACATTAATTATACCTAAAAAACACTGCTTAGATATGGATGATATACCAGAAGAAACAATAAATCATATCTTTAAAGTTGCAAAAGAATTAAAAGTTAGAATTGATAATAAGTTAAATACTGATGGATTAACATTTGTTCAAAATAACGGTGAAATTCAAGAAGTAAAACACTTTCATCTTCATTTAAAGCCTTACTATAAACATAATGAAATAAAGAGTGTTAAAGAAATATATGAAATACTAAAAGATAGAGATTAACCTCTACCTTTTTTCTTAACTTTTACTTTATAACCTATAGTATTATTGATATGTCTTATAAGTTTATCACAAGTTGAATTAAGTTGATTAGAAAATCTCGTACTATAATAGTATCCTTTATTTTCACTATCAAAATATCTATTAACAAAACTCCACATCTCTTGATATAAATAATTTGTAATTGAATCTAGTGTAATAACATTAAGATAATTCTCATATATTTCAATTATTCTTTTATCAATTTTATCTATATGTTTAAAAAATAATGTTTTCCTTGCTTCAATATTTCCTTGATAAGCATCTTTTAGTAATTTATAATACGCTTTTTTATTCTTCTTACTTTGATATGAATTTTCTAACAATACAATTCTATTGTGTATATATTTTGATGGATTGCCTATTTGTTTGTTAAGATAATCATTAATACCAAGTTTTAAACATTTCTCAATATCTTCTTTATTTATTTCTCTATTATTTTTAACATAAGTATTATCTACTACATAATAATAATGATTATAAAAATAATTAAATATTTCTACATCACTATATAAGTCTTTATTATTTTTATAACTACTTACAAACCCCATGATTCACACTTCCTTATTATTATCATCTAATGCTAGTATCTTTTACCATCTCTTTTATTTTATTTTTCATCCGGTTAATGCGTGCCCTGGATAAATTCATTATTTCAGCTACTTCTATATCCGTATATCCTTGCCTGAAATATTTAAATGCAATATTAACTCTATCAGTAAGATAAGTGGAAATAATATCTAAAGTTTCATTAGACTCAATACTATCTACAAAATAAGAATCAGAATAACTGACATTATTAATACCTGTAATACGCTCGTTATCTATATTATTTATATAATTATTAATTGATGCAACAACTTGAGCTAATCTTGCATTTAAATGAGTACTAAAATACTTATCTGGTACATTTTTATCATAATAATTATTTAGAAACTGCCACATTTTCAAATACATAATTTGTTTAATATCATTCACTGTAATTAAAGAATCATATTTACCAGTTTTTTTATAATTATCATATATTTCTTCTGCCTTCTCATCTAACTTATTAATATAATTCATAAATATTTTCTTTCTAGCAGAATTATCTCCATTATATGCATTATTTTTTAATTCCTCTTTAGCATCCTTTTTTTTTATATATTTAAAATGATTTTCTAAGGCATACATATAGTCATAAATATATCTTGCAGGTTGTAAACTATGATCAGTAGACGATATATATTTAGTTATCACACTTTTAAGTTTTTCAGCAATTATCTCTTTATCAACACTATAATTGTTTCTTTCGTATATACTATCAACTATATAATAGTAATGATTATACATATTATCAATTAATTCATCTATTTCTTGTTTACTTAAATTATTAAAATTAAATCTTTTTACCATACACCTACACCTTAAATCACTAAATCTTTCTTTTTTACAATCTTTTTAATTTTATCATTAATCTGTCCAGCACGTGCTCTTGTAAATCCAATTTCTTGACTAGCTTCTTCATATGTATAACCATCTCTTAACATATTTAATACAATTTTAAATTTATCGGGCAACTCTTTTTCAATAATTTTATATATTTCTTTTACCTCAACTGCTTCAATAAAATATATATCACTATAATATAAATTATCAATACTAGTATTCTGCTTTTGCTTTTTTATATAATTAATTAATTTTATACTAGTTTTATTTAGCGCAAGATCAAACCACATCCCAAAAGAATCATTAAGAGATTTAGAATCAAAAAACTTATTTACAAAATTCCACATTTCTAAATATAACATTTGTTTTATATCATCTATAGATATTATTGTTTGATTATTTAAATACTCATTATATAATTCATTTGCTTTATCATCCATCCTATAAACACAACTAGTAAATATTTCACTTCTAGCATTATAGTCATTTTTAAACGCTCTTTTTACTAATTCATTTTTCTTCTTTCTTTTTTGTTTACAGAGAAAAAGTTTCATTTTGTTATGAATATATCTAGAAATATTATTATCAGTAGTTTCTCTTTCGGAATATTTTGTTAAAATATCTTTTAGATATTTTTCAAGTTCTTCTTTTTTTATATCTCCGTTACTCATATCATATACTTTATCTACTATATAATAATAATATTCATATAAATAATCGATTATTTTTTCAATATTATCATTATAGCTTTGTCTTATTTTATTATAATTCATTCTCTTTTTCATTATTTTCTCCTACTGACTTTAATTTTTCCTTCTAAAATATCTTCTTTAGAATCGATTTTTAACAACTCTATTGCAGCAATATTTTTAGTTTCTACATATTTATTTATACGAATAGATAAATCTCTAAGTCTTACTGATATCGATATATTTATGTTATAACCTTTATTATCTCTATTATAAAATCTATTTATAAGATTCCATATATCTTTATATAATATTTTTTTAATATCATCTAGTGTATAATTTATATTACCTATATTATTAATAATATTTGCATATATAATTTGAGCTACTTCATCTATCCTACTGGTAAAAGATAAAAACAACTTATATCTTGCATCAATATCACCACTATATGCCTTATTAATTAATTCATATTCATTAAATTTATTTAAAATATATTTTTTCTCATACTTATACATTTTCACATGAATAAAATTAGATGGGTTAAAACTTTTATAACCATCAATAATATAAGAATTAATAGTTTCTCTTAAACAGTTTTCTAATAGTTTTCTATCAATTTGTCCATTATTTCTATCATATATTTTATCAACAATAAAATAATAATGATAATATAAAATCTCTAATACTTCATTTTCATGTTCATTATATAAACTCTTTATACTTTCATAATTCAATTTCATACTAGTCATCCCCCGAAAACGCAATTATTGTACCAAAATATCAAAAAAAATACAAATTAATGTATTTTTATTTTAAAGCAGCTTTTCTAGATAAGTTGAGTCTTCCGCGTTTATCATATCCTAGGCACTTAACTATCATATCGTCGCCCTCTTTTGCGATGTCTTCTACTTTCTCAACTCTTTTTATATCAAGTTCAGAAATATGTACAAGTCCATCACATCCAGGCCATAATTCTACAAAACACCCAGAATCAATTACTTTAACTACTTTTCCTTTGTATATCATGCCCTCTTCAGGAACTCTTACAACATCTTTAATCATTTTAGCAGTTTTTTCAATCACTTCTTTATCAGTATGATAAATAATTACCTTACCATCATCTTCTAAATCTACTTTAACTGCATTAACATCATTAACACTAACAACACCACTAGCATCTTGAATAATCTTAGTAATATTATCTCCACCTTTACCAATAATATCTTTAATTTTTTCAGGATCTACCATAAATGTTAATGTTTTAGGTGCATATTTAGATACTTCTTTTCTAGGTTCTTTAATGGTATCAAGCATTACATCTAATACTTTCATTCTAGCTTCTTTTGCATTAGCAAGAGCCTCAGCAAGTATTTCTTTAGTTATACCTTTAATTTTAATATCCATTTGAAGTGCACAAATACCATCGCGAGTACCTGCAACCTTAAAGTCCATATCGCCTAAATGATCTTCCATACCTTGAATATCTGTTAAGATTGTATAATCATCACCATAAGTAATTAGTCCCATCGCAATACCGGCAACTGGATTTTTAATAGGAACACCTGCAGCCATTAAACTCATACATCCCGCACAAATACTTGCCTGTGATGATGAACCATTTGATTCTAGTATTTCAGATACAACACGTATTGTATAAGGAAAATCGTCTTCACTAGGTATTACTTGAGCTAAAGCTCTTTCTCCTAAGGCACCGTGTCCTACTTCTCTTCTACCTGGAGCTCCGTATCTTCCTGTTTCTCCAACTGAGAATTGTGGGAAGTTATAGTGTAGCATAAATCTCTTTTCAGTTTCTAAATCAAGCCCATCTAAAATTTGATGTTCACCTAAAGCTCCTAGAGTAGTTACAGATAAACTTTGAGTCTCGCCACGTGTGAAAAGTGCAGAACCGTGAGTACGAGGTAATAAATCAACATCTGCAGAAAGAGGTCTAATCTCATTCATTTTTCTACCATCTGCACGTAATTTTTCTTTAACTACGATTGCTCTAAAGATTTCATATTCAATCTCTTCAAGAACAAGTTTAACTTTAGTAATCTCCTCTTTTTTCTCATCATCATCAAGTTCACTATACTTTTCTTCATATTCTAAAACTACGTTTTCTTTAATCTCATCAAGTTTATTATACTTCTCTAACTTGTCTTTAATACGTAAAGCGGCATCAATATCATCCTTGCATTTAGCTTCAACTTCAGCCTTTAATTCATCGGATATTTCTAATGCATCATATTCCATCTTTTCAGTTCCAATTTCATCAACGATTTTCTTTTGAAATTCGTTTAACTCTTTAATCGCATCGAATCCAAACATCAATGCATCAAGCATGTCAGCCTCACTAACCTCTTTTGCGCCAGCTTCTACCATGTTAATCGCATCAATACTACCTGCAACGGTTAAATCAATATCTGATACTTCTGCTTGTTCTACTGTAGGGTTAATAACAAGTTTTCCATCAACTCTACCAACTTTAACACCAGCAATAGGTCCATCAAATGGAATTTTAGAAATTGATGTACATAAACTTGAGCCAAACATCGCAGCCATCTCAGGTGAATTATCAGGATCAACACTTAAAATTGTATTTACAATTTGTACTTCATTTCTAAAGTTTTCAGGGAACATTGGACGCATTGGACGGTCAATCATACGAGCAGCAAGAGTAGCGGCCTCAGTAGGACGTCCTTCCCTTTTAATAAATCCTCCAGGTATTTTACCTACAGAATATAATTTTTCTTGATATAAAACCATAAGTGGGAAGAAATCAGATAAAACATTAGCATTCTTTGATACTACAACTGTAGATAAAACTACAGTATCCCCGTATCTAACTAGTACCGCACCAGTTGCTTGTTTTGCAAGTTCTCCTATTTCTACAACTAATTTTCTTCCTCTAAAATCCAATTCATATACTTTCTTCATACATACCTCCTATTATTTTCTACTGATTTTTTTATACTTCTCTCTATCTTTAATATTTTCCTTTTTGATAAATATTTTCTTTTATTTCCTGTAACATTATTGAATGAACGCATTCTATTTATAAAGCACTCTCCAACATGTACTGCCCCATCTGTAGAATACGGTAATCCTGTTTTTAAATCATAATAGAAATACTCTCCATATAATTCTCTTTCTTTAACTAAAACAATTTTATAAGGCATAGCCTGCATATGATATAAAAAAGGATCGATTTGCTTCTCACCAACAACACCATATAACTCTGCGAAATAAACATTTTCTGTATTCACAAATACCTCCATTAAATTATCAATATAAAGACACTCAAAAAAGAGTGTCCAATGTTTTTATTATTTTCTTAAGCCTAATTCTTTAACAATCTTACGATATCTAGTAACATCATGTTTAATTAAATAGTTAAGTAAACTCTTTCTTTGACCAACTTTCTTAAGTAATCCTCTTTTTGAATGATGATCATGCTTATGTTCTTTAAAATGTTCAGTTAAAGAATTAATTTCTTCTGTTAAAATAGCAATTTGTACTTCAATAGAACCAGTATCAGTTTCACTTTTTCCAAACTTTTTAACAAGTTCTGCTTTCTTTTCTTTATTTAAAGCCATAATAATCTCCTTTCTTTTTTTATAAGCTTAAACCTAGTATAATGCAGGAGCACATCAAACCAAGATTAAGTAGCACATATAATATACTACAATTTTATAAGAATTGCAAGCGATTTTGAAAAATATAATCACAATATTGCGAACAATATAAGCCTGTGATATAATATAAATATAAGAAAGGCGTTGTTTATATGAGCAAATACTATATAAAATTAAAGAATATTACCCTATTATCGTTTTTTATGGAACAAAATATTGGTTTAGAAATATTAAAAATAGAAATTATAAATAAAAACACTCAAATTTACCCACCACAACTTCAAGATGAAGTAAATGAAGATACGATAATAAGTTTCATCAATTCAAGAATTATTCCTAAAAACAGAGCATTTGTGGAAGATATACTTAGATCTTACAATCTAACACTTAATGATAAAAAGGGTGTGATTGATGTATCAAAAGGATTATCTTTAACTGATGATTACTGGATTGTGCAAGACCAATCATTAGACTTTGATAAATATAATCTTTTTGATAATGAATTTTCTGATGTATTATCATTAGTTGCTTTTACAGGTTATTCTTCAAAAGTAAAAGGATTATTTAGTTCTCCTGAATTAAGTACAAATGGGATGCTACCAAAGACTTGGAGAAGAATTAATAATGAAGTGTTTTTATATAAAGGATCAACAAGTTATTTAGGCGCTATTAATACAGGAATGGAACCTTATAGTGAATATTATGCAGCACAAATAGCAGAAACTCTTGGATATAATCACGTAAAATATAATTTAGATATATGGAAAGATCAAGTTGTATCAATATGTCCTTTATTTACAACAAAAGATATATCATATGTACCTATAGGTTTAGTAATAAAATCTGGCGGTATTAAAAGTGTTTTCAATTATATAAAAGAATTAGGTTTTCAAACAGATTTATCTAACTTATTATTATTTGATGCCATAACAGCCAATCAAGATAGACACTTTGGTAATTTTGGCTTGCTAAGAGATAATAATACAGGAAAATATATTGGTCTTGCACCAATATTTGATAATGGTGAATCTCTTTTATCTAAGGCATTACCAAGTGATTTTGAAAATGACACACAATTTAATATATTAATAAATAGCAATGAATATAAGTATTCATATTACAACGCTTCATATGAAGCAATAATAAAAGAATATTGCACTAAAGAACAGATTGTCGATTTAAGAAAGCTACTAACATTTAAATTTATAAGAAATGATAAAATTAATCTTCCAGAAAATCGATTAACAAAACTAGAAAAATTCATTCAAACTCGAGCACGAGAATATATAGAAATTTTATCACAATATAACAAATAAACCAGGTACATACTAGTTTCCTGGTTTTAATTTTCTTCTATCTCTAAATTATCTAAATCAAAATATTCATTTAATTCTTCATTTACATCATTCTTTGTTTTCTCATCATTAGTAGTATCGTGCATAATTCACCTCACCTTTTTTGTTTCAATGCAAACTCTCTGTACTAAAGCAATAGATATTAATAATGATAATGTAAAACTACCTCCGTATGATAAGAATGGTAGTGGTACACCAGTTAGAGGTATAAGTCCAAATAAACCACCTAAGTTGATTGCAATATGCATAAATATATATGTTGCAACTCCAATACAAAGATATCTATTTTTAATACTATCAGCTAGTCGTGCAAGTCTAAGTATTCTATATATCAACACTATATAACATAAAAATATTAAACTGCCTCCAACAAGCCCATTTTCCTCAGATATAATAGAAAATACCATATCAGTATGAGGTTCTGGTATATAAGAATACTTCTGTGTACTTTTACCTATACCAAGTCCAAATGTTCCACCTTTATTAATTGCAATAAATGCATTACATATCTGATAACCGTTGGTTGCATAATTAGCACATGGATTACGATAATCAAAACGTGCTAACTGAGCCTTAGTTAAAGGATTTCCTTTTACTATTACATAGCCTAGAATTCCTACTACAAGTACAATACCACCTATAAACATAGTTTTTAACTTATCATAACTAAGTATCGGACTAGTTAAGAATATTACTGAAAATATCATTGCAAGTATTACAGCTGTACCTAAGTCTTTTTGTAATACAACAAGTAATATCATTGGAAGAGCAATAGATAATAAAATTACAATATATTTAGTATGTGACACTTTATTGCTCGTAAGAACTTTATTAAACTTCTCTAAGTAAAAAGATAAAGCAATAATCATAATAGGTTTAGCAAATTCACTTGGTTGCAGATTAAAGAATCCTAAATCAATCCAGTTAGATGCCCCTCTAGTAGTAGTTCCCTGAACAATTAAAAACAAATTAAGCCCTATTATACCAATAACAAGTAATGGAATAAATTTATAATACTTCTTTAAAGGCATGCACATAACTATAATGGTTGCAACTAATCCTGCTACAAGTATTATTAAATGTCTATAAAAATAATAGTATATAGATTTATCCAAATTAATTACTGCTTCCCTACTAGATGCAGTTACAATATTAAATAGTCCAAATAAACTAAGAACTATCGTAATGAATAATATTATTTTATCACAATCTCTTATTGCTCTTTTCATATATCTCTCCTAAAATAATAATACCATGATTTAAAAATATTTACAATAAATAAAATTAGGTTATATTCATTATCAAAATTAAAATAATCTAATAAAATATATTGAATAGATAGGAGGGTTTATATGTATTACTATGGTGGATACCAAGGTTATGGTGGAGCTCCAGGATACGGTTGTTGTGGTAACCAAGGTGGATATTCTACTGGTTATGGAGCAGCTATAATACTAGTATTATTTATTCTTTTAGTAATTGTTATTGGTGCTCGTGCTTGGGGCGGAAACAACTTTAATAACTAACTAAAAAACACTACCTTAATTGGTGGTGTTTTTTCTTAGTCATATATTTTCACAATATATTTATATTATTTTTTTTGAGGGTATATTGTTAACATATTTTACCAATTCTGGATATTTTGTATCATATGCATAACTTTGTGGAGCAAAAAAATTAAAATTTTTCTTTAAATTATCTAACGATAAAGAATCATCGATTTTCTCAACACCAATGATATGATAAGCATATTTAGATTTTTTTAATCCTGCATTAAATTCATAATTTCCATAACCAGATTCTTTTATTTTATTTGGATATTTAATAATTTTATCAATATATAGAATATATTTTAAACAACAATCCGGAGAAGAAACATAAACATATAACTTATTTATATTTTTTTTAGGAATATATTTCCTAAATTCATAATTTTTTTCTCCACATTCAATTTTTTTTATAAATTCTGGTTTAATGCTTATAAATATTCCTGATTCCACTTTCATCTTTTCCTCATTATATACCTATTTTTTTTTACTATATTGATTAATATCCATTCCAATTTTTTTTACTTTATGCTCCTTCAAATAATCATAATTACCAATATATTTATCAAATTTCTTATCATTAATTTCAAATATATTTTGTGCTATTTTATTAATAAAATATCTGTCATGTGATATAAATAACAAAGTACCATTATATTCTTTTAATGCTTCTTCAAGCATTTCCTTAGTATCTATATCAATATGATTAGTAGGCTCATCAAGTATTAAAAAATTTGCATTTTTTTGAATTAACTCAAACAGTTTTAATCTTACTTTTTCTCCACCAGATAATGTTTTAACTTTTTTAAAAACATTATCTTCAAAGAATAAAAATTTTGCTAAACTAGCTCTTAAATGGGTTTCTGTTCCCTCATAAAACTTTCTAGCTGTTTCTAATATAGTTGCATCTTCATTATCAAAATGTATTTCTTGAGGTAAATAACCTATCAACACGTTACTACCTAGTCTGATTTTTCCATCTAATAATTCTGCATCAAACATATTTAATATCATTTTAATTAACGTAGATTTACCGCTACCATTTTTACCCATTAAACAATCTTTTTCACCGAAAGTAATATGCATATTAGCTCCATCAAATAATACTTTATCACCAATAATAGCACTCAAATCTTCAATAATTAAAACATCTTTTCCGCTTCTTTTGCTAATTTGAAAATCTAATGGTATTTCTTTTTTTTCTTCAGGTTTATCCAACAATTCCAATTTATCTAATCTTTTTTGAATACTAGCTGCACGTTTAAAAAATGATTCTCCACCAGGAAATGCTAATCTACCAAATTCCTGTAATTTTTTAATAGAAGCCTTCATAGCTGAAATCTGTTTTTGCTGATTCTTAAAATCCTCAAACTCAGACATTATTCTTCGTTCATTTTCTTCAACATAATATGAATAGTTCCCAAAAAAAACTTCAGATTTTCCTCTATCAATTAATACAGTTTTATTAGTTACTTGATCTAAAAAATATCTATCGTGTGAACTAATTAATATGCTTCCTTTATAATTCTTTAAATACTCTTCTAACCATTCTAAAGTACTAATATCCAGATGATTTGTTGGTTCATCTAATAATAATATCGATGGTTCACTTAATATTAATTTGGCAAATGATACAATAGTTTTTTCCCCACCAGATAAGGTAGAAAATTTTCTATCCATCATTTCACTAGATATTTTAAAGCCATTGCACACTTTACTAATATCTGATTCTAATTTATAACCACCTAATTTTTCATATAAATCCTGTAATTCTCCATATGTTTTTAAAATATTTCCTAATTGAGTGGAATCAAACTTTGACATTCGTTCTTCTAAATTTCTTAATTTTGATTCAATTTCTATTAATTTTGATTTACCCTGTATAATTATTTCTTTAACAGTTAAATCATCATTATATTTAGGCGGAATTTGTGATAAAAATCCAACTGTGGCGTCCTTTCTAATTGATATTTGTCCTGAATTTAGTGTTTCTTCACCAGTAACAATCTTAAATATTGTTGTTTTCCCTGAACCATTTGGTCCTATTAAAGATACTCTATCACCAGTATTTAATTCTAAATTAAAACCATTTAATACATTTTTGAAACCATAGTTTTTAACAACGTTATTTAAACTTAATTCTGTCATGATATCACCTCTATTTGCATAATTATTATACATTAAAATAATTAAATGTCAATTTTAACATTAACTCCATCTACTTTTTTATATACTCTATTCTTATTTATCTCAATCTTATCAATTATCTCTTTTTCTAAATCAAAACCTAATAACTCTGAAATACCTAATAAATAAATAGCAATATCAGCAAGCTCACTGCCTAAATCTTTTTTCTTTTTACGATATGCTTCATAAGCTTCACCGACTTCTCCATATAATAAGCAAAACTCTTTAGATATATCAGTCGTATTAAAACCATGATTGATTTTATTTTGTATTATTTCTTTTTGCATATTTTTCAAATTCATCTATACTCCTCCTCAAATAACTTAATAAAATAGTAAACTGAATAATTTCTAAATAATCTATACGGTTCACTTAACCACAACATTGTTTCATTAATTATTATATCTAATCCATTAATACCTAATTTTTCTTTTAAATATGAGTAATTAATTATATAATTAGGTAAATCCGAATATGCTCCTTCTTTTACATACATACTTTTTGATAGTTTTGCCCCAGACCAATCTAATATTTGTGGACAATAGACTATCATCGGCAATAAATTAGCCTCATAGCCCAAAATAGAAGCGGTTTTATATAATAATTCTTCCTGATAAAAGCCAGCATAATCTCCACCAGTAATTCTAATTATTTCATAATCATATTCGCTACTTTCATTAATAATCCCATACATAATAGCTCTTACCAAATTTCTAAGTGGAGTATTATATTCAACTCTGCAACTTTCTTCCATGTAGTTTATTATGTATTCACCATGTTCAGGACATACAGATTTAATAGAATTATTTTCTATAATAGTATTGATTCCTTCTTTATCAACTAATCCGCATTTTGGACAAGAACATCTCATTCTTAATCTTCCATTATCTGGATCCAACATATACCTAATATCATCTTTTTTTGAAACAATATTACTTAAAATATTTTTAATTTCTTTTTGACTATTAAACTCATTTTGATTTCTAATACTATAACTAATATTAAATTTTTTACTAAGATAATCTAATATTTCTTGAAAATCTTTCATTGCATCTAACATTTTATTAGATCCTTTCAAATTTTTTTGATATTTTACCCCATTTATTTCAATCGTCTTGCTTGGCGCAGTATCTACTATTTCAAATAAAACACTAACTTTTTTATCACAACTTTTCTCTCTAATCATTTTTGCTAGACAAAAAGCTAATGAAAATACACATAATGTTCCAAAATGTGGAGAAGAATTTGGTTGAGCACCTACACTGATAATAATCTTTTTCTTTCTAGTTTTACGCAATATATAGTTTATTATATCATGCTCAAAAACATAAGATGCTCCACCTAAAGGATGGTGTACACGAAAATCACATTTAAACTCCATAATTATCCTCCAAAGTAGCTATTTATTTCACTTAATAGTTGTTCTTCTATGTTCTTATAACCATTTATTGTATCTATATTAACTTTTACTGTAGGTGTAATAGTATCTATAAATCTTATTAATTCTGACTGATGATAGTTTTTATCAATAAAAATCAGAACTTTTTTATTAGATGAACTTGCCCATCCTATCTCTACCGAAACACCTTGAGAATCTTCAGGAAAAGCAACTATAAAATCCGCTTCATTTACTTTATCAAAATCTACCTTTGTACATACATCACCAGAACCAGCTACTTTATCTTCTCCATATGCTTCTTTTTTTAACGGATAATATGTTTCACCATAGTTACATAGTAATTTATAAACATTATCCATTGTTTCAGTGTAATCCTTATTCATTCCATTTCTTACATATTTAGATATAGGACTTGCTAAATAAATTTTCATATTATTCCTCCATCATTTTTTTTATATTATCGATTACTTGTGATACCCCATCATATTTAATATCAGTATTTGCATCATTCAATATATAATCATCATATAAAATTTTTTCTATATATTTTTTAAATTTATCTATATCAATTAAATTATTCATTTTTTTAATACTATCATTTATAATTTCAATAATGCCATGCTCATCTTTGTTTAAATATGCTTCTAAACCTTTTAAAGTTAGATTAATATTATTCCAAGTTATTTCTTTATAAAACTTAAATATTTGTTTGCCATATTCAACATTATAAAATTGACTTATATTTTGTGGTGGTAGAAAAATTACTTTATCAACAATACTTCTACTTTCTAATAAAGTAGTTAAACCTGGACTTGTTAAAAAGATTTTTGATTTTTTAATATATCCTAAAAAATTATTTTGATTTAAATTCTTAATAATAACATTATTATATTCTTTAAAATATTCAATTAATTCATCTGATGCTTTTGAAGAAGTTGTAATTATTATCTCATTATTGGCATAAATATCTACAATACTTTTTAATACAACATCAACATAATCTAACCCATTACTAGATGGAGAATGCAATCCACCAATATTTATTAAAATAAATCCTTCATTTTCTATATCATTATTAATATTATATTTATTAATATTTACAATTGGATTTACCCAAACTAAATTTTTTACATTATTAAATAATTTAGTAGAGTCACTAGAGAGTTTAATTGTTTTTTGAGCACAATAACAATCAACGTTATATGGAATCTTACCAGTTCTAGCATCTTCTATACTCCACATAAATGGTAGACTATCCACATATATAACTTTAACATTCAATTCCGTTAATAGATGAGCCATCTTATTTTTAAGTACCACTAAAGCATATTTAATGTTGTATTTATCTATAAACTTTTTTATTTCATCTTTATCCATAGTAAAACATCTATCAATAAATACATTTTTATCATTAAATATATTTATATCAAACTCTTCACCAGAGGCAAACCAGTTAAAAACATTTTTACTTGCTTCTACAATGGCGCTTAATTTCCCCACCGGGCCTAATCCAAAACAACTAGCAACTGCAAGAATATTTTTTTTCTTATTAAATACTTCTTTAATGGATTTACCATCTTTAAAATTATTATAATTTTTCAAATCCCATTTTTTTCTATTCTTTTCTAAATTTTTAATAACTTCTATATTTCCAATTAACATATCATATCTATTAATTCTATACGTTTCAATCATATCTTTAACTAAGCCAGGCCCACCATATAAATCGATATATTCAGCATTTCTATAATGATTATATAAATCACTAATTAACATGTAAGATCCTGGAGAATATTTTTTATATTGTTCTTTATAAGAATTCTTTAATACATAGATTTTATTATTATATACTGCCTCTATTCTATATGAAACTATATCATTTGTACTTTTAATATAAGAAACAGCAATATTTGCAATACCCAATTCTACTATAGATGAATAATACATAAGTTGTTCTTTTTTGGTTAGCATATCTTGCTTTGCTAAATGTTTCCAACTTTCATTTTCAATTTCTGCTATAATATTGCTTGGATTTATCTTAGTATAATTTTTAATATATAATTTATTTTCAAATTTCTTAACATTTTTATTAGAATAATGTACCCTATCACTACTTAATACTCTATCAATTATATTATCTATTTTAGTATAATCACATATTGAAGTATATAACCTATCATATGTATATATATTATCTTTTAAAAACTTATAAAAATTTGAATCTTCATATACTAATGGAAAATATATTGTTTTATTTAAAAAATGTTTTATATTATTTATAAAATCAAAAAGTTCTTTTGAAGTTTTTCCACTACTTATAATCGGTTCTATGTTTAAAGGACATTCATAGATATTTTCATCTTTTTTAATTAATACAGTTAACATCTCATTTTCTATAAATGTAATTGCGCTTTTATTTGATACATAAATTGAATAAATATTTTCATAAGTTTGTTGAAAATTAGCTGCATTTAAATTTCTAATTAAATTTTCAAATTCAATTAGTTTTTTTATCTCATTTATGATAATCATCAGAATAACACCTTATCTATTATATCCATCCATTTCATAGATTTTTCATCAATTTCAGACAATCCGTAACTTTCTAAAAATTCTTTAAAACACCCTATTTTTTTATTTCTAGCAAAGCTTTTCTTTAAATAATATAAATCAAAATATTTCGTTGATATACTAACGTCTCCTAAATCAATTAGACTTACTTCTCTATTATCATTTATCAATATATTTGGCAAACTATAATCACCATGTACTAATACACTATCAGTTGGTTTATTATTTTTTAAAAAATCAATAATAATTTCTTTATTCATTTCTGGATATATTTCTAATATAGTTGGCAAAATTATATCAATTTTATCTATAGCTATTTTTAATAAGTTATCAGTACTATTATTCTTAAAAGGACAGTTAGTAATATCAATACTATGTATCTGTTTTAAAATTTCCCCTACTAATGAAGCAAAACTTTCTACTTTATGAGCAGATACCCCATCTTTCTTTTCCATTAAATAATATTCTATACCATTTAGCTCTTTATAATAATAAACTTTGGGAACGTTTAATTTTCCCTCTAGCCATTTATTTCTCTCATATTCTTCCTTTAAACTATTTCTACCACTTAAGTATTGTACTTTTAAAATCGCCTTAGTACCATCTTTTAATTTCAATTCATAAACTTCACTTGAACTATGGCCTATCGTATTCTTATTAATTGAAGTTAAATCAATTAAGTCTAGCAAATCAGAATCTAATTCACTATTTAATAATCTTTTATTATCAAACTTTATTCTATAAACTATGATATTTTTTATACTTTTATAATAATCTTTAGCATCTTCTTTGCTTTTAAAATCACCAAATAGATTATATGGAATCAAACTAAAACAGTCATCCAAACTATTATATTTATATTTAATTGTTATTTCAACTTCTATACTTTCTAATTCACATTCTAATAATACAATATCTCCATTATTGTAATAATCATCTTCTGTAATTATATATACTTGCTTACCTTCTTTAATATTATTTATTTCTTTACTAGTTACCTTCATATTTTTTTATTCTCCCCTCAATATTCATACTTCTATCAATTAATTTATAAAAATTATCTTTTGATTTTGATTCAATTATGTATGGATAGTTAACTATATCTAAATTAAAACTAGAAAAAAAATCATCTATTTCATCTATAACACTACCTTCAAAATCAAAATATTTTATTCCTAATTTATCAAATAAATACTCATTAGCTTTTATTATAAGTAAAGGAACAGTACCTCTAACTGTCTTATCTTGATAAGAATGTAATAAATATGCCCATTCTTTATCATATATACATATTATACTTGCTTTAACTATACCTTCAACAATACCTTTAATTACTAAACCTTTTCCATTGTCAATTAATTTTTTAGTTAAATCACTTCTTTTAATTATTTCTTCATTATCACCTTTAATTGCTAAATTAAAATCATAATTAGAATAATCTCGTTCTATAAACACTTCAACTTGTTTCATTGCATTTCTAATGTGATTTCTTAATTTAGCTGGAACACTATCTAAGGTCAATTTCTTGTCAGTTACATGAGTATGTCTCATTTCAACAAATCCACCTTCACTTTGTATTGCAGATATTAATTTAAATGACGGATGTAATGGTATAAAGCAATAATCATACTTATTAAATAAATAATTAAAAATTATTTTTAATACTTTCTTCTTAGTATAATTATTTTCAGTATTTATAAATATAGGACTTATATACGGACAGAATCTATATTCTCTTCTAATTCCGTTATTATCGATTGGCACCAAAAACACAGCCAATGTTCGATTGTTTTTAACAACTTTAATTATTTCTTTATTAGAATATACTTCTATTGCTTCTTTATCAGCATATATTGGAATATTTATATTATTATCTGTTAAAATTTCTAAATATTCATTATTACTAATAGCTTCAATTTTCATGATAAATACCCCTTATAACTAATAGTTTGAATTAAACTTGCTATTTTTAATTCGTCATTATTTGTTAATATTGGAGGAATAGATATTACTAACATTTTATCTATTAATTCCCTTGTATATATACACTCTTTGTTTTTTAAATCTTTAGAAGTTAATTTATACTTTCTAAATAATTCATTATCATAATATAAAGAAGACCACATATTTCGAAGTTCTATATTATATTCTTTGCCAATATTAATTGCTTTTTCTTTAAACTTCTTATCATTTAAAATTATAACAATATTCATACAAGTATCTCCATCACTATCTTTACTTGTTAATATGTTTCTTATATTACTAATTTTTTTCAGTATATTTTTTCTAGATTGTTTTTGTTTAGAAATAATTCTATCTAGTTTTTCTAGTTGCGCATACAAAACAGCTGCACACAAATTATTCATTCTATTATTTTCACCAAACAACGCTTCATCACTATCCCACGATGGAAATCTATTTCTAGTTGATCCCATATCTGCATAATTTCTCATTCTATTAAATATTAATTCATTATTTGTAACAACGCAGCCCCCTTCACCACAAGTTATTTGTTTAAATTGTTGAAAACTATAAACACCAATATCTCCAAAAGTTCCTGCATACTTATCTTTATACTTAGCACCAAATGCTTGACAAGCATCTTCTATTAAAACAACATTATGGGTTTCACATATTTTTTTGACTTCTCTCAAATCAAATGTTCTACCTTGAAAATGAACAACAACTAAAGCTTTACATCCTATTTTAATTTGATTTTTCAAATCTTTTACATCTACTCCATGATTTAAATCAATTTCAATAGGAACAGGAAGTGCACCTACAGCGATAGCTGCTAAAGCAGTAGCTAAAAAAGTGTAAGAACTTATTAATACTCTATCACCTTTTTTTACATTAGCCCCTATAAATGCACTTTTTAAAGATGAAGTGCCATTAGTTGTCATTAAACAATAATTGGACCCAACTAATTCCTTAATTCTTTCTTCACACATGGATGCATAAGGATATTTTGTTTTGGAATATCTAAATATTCGTCTTGCATCAATTACATTATTTAAATACTCTTTTTCCTTTTCATCAAATAATAAACTTCCATATTCATTAGGGTTTATCACGTTATCACCGCCTAATACAATATTTCATCTTCATCCATTATTTCAGGATGATCATTAATATAAGCATTTAATGGTTCACATTTACAATTAGCATGATTCTCTTTTAACCATAACCTAATTTTTTCACATACTTCTTCTAAATCACCACTCAAATCAAATGGTATTTCTTTTAATCTATGTGCAGCACAGTTACAAGGAATTAATATATTTTTATCTGGTATATAAAATCTTACATTATCTACTACTTTACATTGCTCATTTATTTTTAATCTAGTGTTATTTGAGAAAGTATCATTAATTTCTTCATCACTTATGCCAGCAAAGTTTTTAGAGTAACCTAAGAATTTAATACTATTAGAATCTTTTACCCTGTCAACAAAATCTAAGTAATACTTTTTACTATTTTCATCCCACAAGTTTTCTTTATATTTAACAGGTATTATAGACCACTGATTTACACCTAAATCAACTAATAAATCATATATGTTGCTCAAATCATGTATATTTTTACCACTTACTACTGTATTAACCCTTAAAACAACACTTTCATTTTTTAATTTTTTTATACCTTTAATAATATTATTAAAACATCCATTAAAATTTCTTAAACTATCATGAATACTACTACATGATCCATCTAAACTAATAATACATTCATCTAAACTACTATCTATAAGCCCATCAGCATATAATGGTAGTAGATAGCCATTTGTAATCATTGAGGTTTTTACCCCAATTTTTTTAGCTTTGATTATAAAATCTATTATATTCTTGTGTAATAACGGTTCCCCACCCGTAAATCTAATCATCTTATAATTAAGTTTTTTCATATGTTCTAATATTTTATCATATTGTTCGTCACTTATATTAACAGCATTACTAGTACCTGCGAAATGGCACATAAAACAATGAGAATTGCAATTTTCTGATACTCTTATATACATAATTTTAGGATCCATAATAATTCCTCATTTCAAACTCAAATTTTTTTAAATTTAAATAATTATTTGTAGTCCGCAATAACAGACACTTTTTGATTTTATTATTACCAATTACTTTAATACCTTTTTTCTTAACTACATTTATCTCATCTAACTTTTTTTTATATTCTTTTTGAAAATTAATATTACATTTTTCCAAAATACTAATAATATTATCATATTCAGTATCATTTACAAATATTGGAAACCTATGATAACTTGGTATAGTATTCTTTTCTTCTATTCCATTAATAAAGTTATACTTTTGAAATATTTTTTTAAAAAACTTAGCATTTTGCCTTTGCTTAATAACCTTTTTGTCAGCTTTTTTTACAAGTTTTTTATAATTAATAGATATTGGATAATAGTACTCCAAAATACTATCAAAACTATTTCTACATTCTTTAGTTTTTATATCAAATTCATTAATAAAATCTATATTGGACATTATCAATCCACCAATACCATTGGATAATGGTTTACTCTCTCCCAGGGAAGTTATAATGTAATCACTATGCGCACCAACATAACTATTATTTAATTTAATATTCCAAGCTTGAGAAATATCTTCAATAATAATCAAATCTTTTATTCTTTCTATTTCCTGTTCATAACCATATTGATGAACTGCAATAAATACTTTTACTTTTTCATTTTCTACAACGTCTTTAATTTCTTTTTTACTTAATGTTAAACCATTTTTAGGAACAACAATAATTGGAGTCAAATTAGCATTCAGTATAGAGTGTAAAATACTGTAGCATACAACGTTAGTAATCAACACCTTATCATTTTTATCTAATTTTAAACTTTTTAATATTCCTTCAATAGCAAGTGTTCCCGAATAAACTGGCAAAAAATTCTTTTTATTATATCTATGTAGTATTAATTTTTTATTATTCACTAACTTCACCTAATACTTTGTTTTCTTTTATTAGTTTTTTAACTAATAATGGTTCATAATTATGAGGAAATCTTATATTTTGATCACCAACACCATTAGCATATTTAAAACTATGAAAATCGCTTCCACCTGTTTCATACAAATCATATTTTAATGCTAAACTATGAATATAATTTCTATCATTTTGATTTGATTCAATATGATATGTCTCTAAACCATCTAATCCAAAATTTACCAAATACTCAACTAAATTCTGTAGTTCTTCTTTATTAACGTCACATTTTTGGGGATGAGCGAATACAGCATAACCATTGCATGAATGTATTAATTCAAGCATATCTTCAATACTCTCATTGTACCTATTGTAATAAGGTCTATTTTTTGTTAAGTACATTTTTAATAGTTGTAATTGTTCATTATTTAAGTAAACATTAATATACCTTAATATTTTTTTACTTAACCAACCATATTTTCCATAATCGAAATCTTTAAAGTATTCAATACTCAAAAAAGGAAATTTTCTTATTAAATCTTCGATATATTTCATATTATCGTTACATCGTCTATTATATAGTTGATTTAGAACTTTATTTATTTTATTATCGCCAACTTTATAACCATAAGCTAATAAATGTATTTTAGTTTTTCTTCCTAAATAATGTGTTTCTGTGGAAAGTTCAACTCCAGGAACAACTAAAATATCACGTCTAAAATACTTATTTTGATACTCGCTTAATCCAGCAATAGTATCATGATCTGTTATGGAAATTATTTCAACATTGTTTTTAACAGCATTACCAACTAATTCTCGAACAGACAATATTCCATCTGAACATGATGTGTGAGTATGTAAATCAATCATAACTAATCACCACAATTCGTAAACAACCTGTTTTTGATATATATAGTACTATAAAAATTACATTGTACCAAATTGCTGGCGCAAAGTCTATAAGCATCTAAAGTTCAATGCTTTAAATATAGTATTATTATGTATATGAAGTATAAAAATATGAAGTAAAAGTCATATTCCTTACTTTAATTGAAAAA
>Ga0256407_10001400_pt1 | contig 51416 bp, 65 predicted proteins | sample RumenRJG_04DNA_FD_193489 | JGI IMG/M metagenome (GOLD analysis project Ga0256407, IMG submission 193489) | Bovine rumen microbial communities from Lethbridge, Alberta, Canada - RJG_04 | ecosystem: Host-associated > Mammals > Digestive system > Stomach > Rumen | place: Canada: Alberta... | reverse complement strand
TGGTGGCTACCGTCATTGGGCGAAATGATGATGATTTACGCCAATATGACAAAGATTAACTACGCGCTTTCGCTGATTAGTGGCGCAACGCAGTTAGCCGAAGCCGCTTATTGGACTTCTACCGAGTCCAGCGCGACGAGCGCCTGGTATCTGGCCCTCTACAACGGCAGCGCCAACTACTACACTAAGGCATCGAACACGCTTCACGTTCGGCCCGTCTCAGCATTTATTGCTTAATTCTTACTCTTTAACCTTTAGTTCCCGGCGAAAGCCGGGAACATTACAACGAAATTTTCAAAAATGGCAGACAAACCAATTAAGTTAGTATCTACTACGCAACTATACTTAGATTGCAGGGCGTTACTCAATGAGATATTAGACGTTACGCCCAACTTTCCGCGTGACTATAAGTTTACTATCGGCGCAGAAATGCAAAGACTATCCGTTAGCCTGATAGAGTTAGACGCAGCGGCCTACATGGATAAGGCGGGCAGGGTACAAAACTTAATGAGTTTCAAAGCCAAATTCGAGACGCTTAAAACCCTAATCAGGGTAGCGGGCGAAAGACGTTGGATTAAGGGAATAGGGCGGCACGCACATATCATTGAACTGATGGACGCAATAGGAAAGCAAAGTACAGCGTGGAAAAACTCACTTACAAAAGCGAGTAAGCCGGAATCGGAAAGTTAAGACTAACCGAGAGTGCAAGTTTCCGTAATAAATGGGGCTTATACCGTCATTTACGGTTAAGAGCAAGTTAATAGGCCACAGATTGCGAGCCAACCGAGAACAGCGCGACGAACGCCTGGAATCTGAACCTCAACAACGGCAACGCCAACAACAACACTAAGGCATCGAACACGAATCACGTTCGGCCCGTCTCAGCACTTCTTACGGAAGCAGAAACGTAGTATATAAACATTGTCAGATATGGTAACGACTGATGGACTTTTAGAAGCGTATTACGATTGCCGACGGAGCAAACGCCACACGGCAAGCGCGATAGTCTATGAAATGGACTACGAAACTAAACTTATCGCCTTACGCGATAGGATTAACAACCGCGTCTATCAGCCCGGAAAGTCTATTTGCTTTGTCGTAACGCGGCCCCGGTATCGTGAAGTGTTTGCCGCCTCCTTTGAAGATAGAATAGTACACCACTATATAGCCCTACGGTTAGAGCCGCTTTTTGAGTTGGTATTTAGCCCGCGTACTTTTAATTGCCGTAAGGAGAAAGGGCAGCTTTACGGTATCAATATTCTAAAGCAGGATATTAGGGATTGCAGCGAGAACTACACCCGGACTTGTTGGATTATGAAATTAGACCTACAGGGCTTTTTTATGAGCATCGACAAAGCCCTGTTAGCCGACCTGATAGACCGCTTTATTACCCAATACTATACCGGCAGCGACATAGACGATTTGCGCTACCTTTGCCGGATAGTCGTTTTACATTGCCCCGAAAAGAATTGTGAGAGGCACAGCCCGGCGCATTATTGGGACTACCTACCCGCCAATAAATCGCTATTCACTAACGGCGAGGGCAAAGGCGTTGCTATCGGCAACCTGTTTGCGCAACTATTCGCCAATTTCCTGTTAAACGAATTTGATTGGTTTTTGGAAGAAATAGGCATTAAGTATCATGGCCGCTACGTAGATGATTTCTATTGCATACACCAAGATAAGGCCATATTACTTAACGCCGTGCCATTGATACGGGATAAGTTGGCCGAATTTGGCCTAACCCTGAATCCTAAGAAATTCTACTTTCAGCACTACACCAAGGGCGTAGAGTTTACCGGGGCAGTCGTAAAGCCCAAAACGTCGTATTGTTGCAACCGCACAATAACCAACTTTATTGCAGCCGTCAGGCGGTTAAACAACGCCAAGACCTTACGGCAGGTTGAGCACGCCGTTTGCTCTATAAACAGTTATTTGGGCTTGCTACGACACCACAACGAATACGGTATGCGTAAGAAAGTCTTAGGTATGATAGAGCGACACGCCTACGAATACATCTACATAAAAGGCCGCTACGAGATAGTGGCGTTAAAGAACAAATATAAGAAGAGAATACAGACATATAAAAGAATACGTGATGGCGATTATTGAAGTACAGCCCAAAGACCCGGTTACATTGCGCGTTGATGTAATAGACATGGGCCTTTTGCACCTGTTAGAAACCCGGTACGTGGTTTTGATTGAGCAACGCGATAACGACATAGCAATAGAACTATACAAGAAATAGAAAAATGGAGTACACGGAAATTTTCGGTATTATTGCGTCGATGGGCGCAGCCGTTGGCGGTTGGGAGTTAATTAAGTATATGCTTAATATCCGCAGCAACAAACGCAAGGAGAGAGCCGAAGCAGATAAAGCAGAGGCAGAAGCCAACGGAGCAGAGTTTGGCGTACTACGCGAGACGGTAGAGTTTTTGCAGCAGCAGTTAAAGGAGAAAGAGGAAAGGTTTGCTAATCAGACCGACCGGCTACGCGAAGTCCAAGACAAGTATTTTAATCTGATGCAAGAAAAGGCGAAAGCCGATTTGGAATTGCAGCGTTTTCGATGTGTGCGCCCTAAGTGCGCACAGCGAGAACCACAAAACGGATATTAACCCCTAAAACGCAGATTATGGCTAAAGTAGAAAGCATTGTGCCTTTTATCCTGAAATGGGAAACCGGCACGACAGGGGCAACCCTGACAAACGAGCAGCTTTTTGAGAAAGCGAAGAAACGCGGATTTGCAAACGACCCCGACGATTTGGGAGGGGCTACGATGTGTGGCGTTACGTTAGCAACCTATACGGAATATTGCCATAGGAAAGGCTACCCGAAACCATCCGTAGCGACCTTAAAGGCCATTAAGTACGCCGATTGGCTTGCAATCCTTAAAACGATGTTTTGGGATAGGTGGAAAGCCGACCAGATTACTAACGCCTCTATTGCCTTGATGCTTGTCGATTTCGTTTGGGCGAGCGGTAACTACGGGATAACCGTACCGCAAAAGGCTATAGGTGTAACAGCCGACGGCGTAGTAGGCCCCAAGACGTTAGCGGCCATTAACGCCCGCGACCCCCGCCAACTTTTCGACCTGTTGAAGAAAGAGCGTTTGGCCTACATTGAGCGCATTTGCAAAGCTCGGCCAAAGAACTATAAGTATCGTACCGGGTGGCTTAACCGTCTTAACGACATTAAATTTTCGGGCGTATGAGAAACGAGTATAACAGGTATTGGTATCACCAATTCAGGCAAAACAATAGTAACGGTTGCAGTACGTATTTGTTCCTGATGGCCTTTGCCCTGTTGTGCCTGGTAGTAGCCGGGTGCAGAACGCACAAGACCGTTACAGACGAAAGCGGCACGGTATCTATTGTAGATACTACCCAAGTGGAAACGGACAGCCTGACAGCCACGCAGACGTTTACCGATACGACGCAGACCACAACCACCACAGAGCAGAACACGACAATAAACTTTGTGGACGGTGGCGGCACGGTAAGCATTGACAGCGCAGGTAACATTACGCTAACCGGGGTGCAGAGCATTACGGGAAACCTGACAACGAACACCAACCAACAAAACGGAATCAGTCAGACCAACGAAGTAACGCAGACGCATACCGATACGCAAAACGGAATAACCAATAACGAGAGCCACGCGAGCCACACAGAAAAAGAGACAAAGGCAGAAAAGCCCGTTTGGTATCAGACTATCTTAGCAAAGATAGGCGGGCTATGCTGCATTGCGGCTTTGCTTTGGCTTTTGTTCCTGTACCTGAAAAGAAAGTTTTAATGATTAGTGTTTTCTGTAATATAGTGCTTTGCCCGCGCAGTCCGAGAGGATAGAGCGGGCATTTTTCAAACCTAAGACGGTAGAAATGGCCGTAGAGCGCGTTAAAGGCCGTCGGGGTTATAACTATACACCAGACGCGAGAAACGCGCTTAAAAACGATTTTTGGCGAAATTTTAACACTTAGTAACGCCTAAATCGGCGACAAACGCCCATTTTTGCCGCCGACGGCCAAATATAACAAGAAAAACGCGATTTCTTAACACGTTATCAGGACGTGGTAAGTTACTTGCCATTTCCTAACACGTAGTCTATGACTTTGCGGTTTGCCGCGTCTACCTTATCCCGGTTGTACTTAATGTAGATACCCGTTACCTTTGCACCGTGAGAGTGGCCTAACGCTTCGCTTATGGTGTCCTTTGGTATATCCAATTCAGCGGCATAGGTGGCCCACGAATAACGCGCCCAATACCAACTTAGTTTCTTGTCTATCGGCTTTAGTTTCGGTTGGCCGTTCTTATGCTTTTCGTCTATCGGTGGCCCGATACGTGCCAGCGCATTGTCTAACGTACCCTGATATGCTTTGGCGTTGGTGCAGCGGTCAAACATACTAAGCAGGTACTTTTCGCCTTTGTACTTATCCAAAATGGCTTGCGCCTCCGGCTCTATCTTAATGCTATAGAGTTTGCCCGTCTTTGCCCGGCGGTACTCTATGCGCCCGTTTACGATGCTTTCCGGGGTGAGTTTCGACAAATCGGCCAAGTTGATACCGATAAGATAGAAAGACAGCATGAACAAATCGCGGTATTCCGTATAATGGTAGCGCGTTTCGAGGTTTACGAGTTGGCGCATTTTCTCTACAGGTAATACGCGCATCCGCGTTTCTTCTGTTTTGACTTTGTAATGCCTGAATGGGTTATTAGTCGTAATATCATGGTCAAGGGCATAGTTAAACGCCCGGCGTAGGACTTTGATATATGCGGCACGGGTATTAACGGCTAAGTCAGAAAGCGACGTATAATAATCGTCTATCCACACCGGGGTTATTTGTTCGCAGTATAGTTTCGTGGAATCCCCACAGAATTTGTTAAGCCTGATAATAGCGGTTTTGGCTATGTACTTTGTACCGCTTGCCCGGCCCTCTAAGGTTTTCTGTATAAGGTCATAGATAGACGGTACGCCAATAGTGGGCTTATCTAAGTCCAAGTTGGTAAGCATTTCCTTAATTTGCGGGCGCGTGAGTTTACGCCATTGCCCGTTTTCCATCAAGTCAAAAATACGGCTACCAACAGACGTTAGCAGGGTAGTAAGCACGTCGTTAAGTTTCTTTGCGCCTTTGCCGGTACAGCGTTTCGTAACGCTATCCCATTCGTCAGGGGCTACGTATATCCCGGTGCTTAGATAGATGTTTGTACCGTAGCCGACAACGATTTGCACCGGGTAAGTACCATCTTTCAAAGGGCGGCGGGTATCAAGTCGTAAGGTAGATTTTGCCATAAGATTTGCTGAAAATTTGCTGAATTATGTACCATATAACGCCATTTCGCGCCCTATTTTGCCCGCTTTTTGAGGGTTTGGGAAACGTCAGGAATAGCGCAAACCGCCTGAATACGCGGGGTTTGAGCGGTTAGGCCGCTATTTCCTTCTAATAATTTTGTTGTATTCATACTCTATTGATTTTCATTTAGTTATATATTCGTGAATTTGATTTGCTGAAAATTTGCACTATTGCACTACCTTGCGGCCATCCCGTATTACTATCCCGGTGGCAGCGTCAGGCGTTGGCAGTTCCGTACCGTTGAGGCCGTAGGCTTTGCCCTTTGGGGCATCCATCCGGGCGGCATTAACGCCCGCCGACGTATCTTTGGCGAGCATGATAGTACCGTTACCGTCATACGTGGTTAGCGTCATTGAGCCGTCGGCAAATTCCTTAATCCAAAAATTGACTATACTTTCGTTTCCATTCCAAGGCAACAGGTGGAGAAAGTATTTATCTGTTTTGGCTACCGTTACCCAATAGCCTTTGAAAAACACGTCTACCGTTTCCGTACCGTCGAGATAAGTAAACTTAGTATAATTGCCGTCGGCAAATTGTACGCTTTGCATTGCGCCCCGGCTTTGGCCGTTGAACGTACCAAACGAGCCGGTAACATTCCAAGTGCCTAACAACTCCAATTCGTCTAAACCGAAAATGTAGTTTTGGGCGTTGGCCGTCAGGCATACCAAGGCCAACGTAAGGGCTAAATATAGTTTCTTCATATACGCGGGTACATTTTTATTATCCGACATTTCTTTTTTGTTCAGGCAATAGCCTTTCAAGTTCAGAGATACGGGCTTTGTACTTTACTATTCTATCCAACAGGGTTTCAATAGTAGTTTCAAGTTTGGCTATTTCGACATCTTCCGGGCTATCCATCCCGTCAGGTAATACGCGCATATCCCCAACGCCACGCAACAGCCATTCAGCCGATACGTCGGTATGGGCGTTAAGAATCAGCAACAAGGTATCTACCGTTATCGCGCCGTCGTGGGAGATTTGCCGGTTTAGACGTTTTTGGGTAGCCTTATCACCGTTGGCCAAACCGTTTTCCGTTTCCGCAAATTCAGCAAAAACCGCTGAAATTCTTTGTCTTACGTCGTTTTCTGTCTGCATAACCTAATACCCTTAATTGTTATAAAAAGTTAAAGATTAGACGTTTTCGCCTAAAATGTTTGGTAGTTTACCCGAAAACGTCTATCTTTGCACCCGATATAAGTAAGTAACTAAGTAGCGGTACAAGAAAGGCTGTCGGACATCTAAGCCCAACTATCGAATAATAACCAACTGCAAAGATACGGCAGTTTTTCTTTTCCGCCAAAGGTATAAGTAAGTAAATAAGTAATTTTAACTAAAATTTGTCGATTATGGCACAAAAGAGCAGCAAAAACGGAAAATATGCAGTCAAGGAGTTACCCGCCTTACGTGCAAAGATTAACCGGGAGTTCCTGATTAGACTACAGCCCAAAGAGGGTAAAAGTCAGTTGGTAGGCTTTACGCGCCTTTGCCTCATAATCGGCGACCTACACGCCGAACACTACGCCAAGAAAGCATTAAGCAGCAAAGAGACCGCACCACGTTTCAGCATGGGCGCAGGTAAGGGTATGCAGGTAGTTTTCTTTCCACGTTGATTATTCACCCAAAAATAACAAGTAGCACAAATGAAAACAGAAAAGGTAACACGCGAGGAATTGCGCAGTATGGAAATGGGAGAGAGCCGGACGTTTGAACTACCAAACGCCCAGGCTTGCGACAACGGCAAGTCCGTTGCCTACCAAATGCAGAATCTTTTGGGGTGCAAGTTTAGTGTAACGACTGACTACACCGCAAACAAACTCACTATCACTAAGAACGCTTTATGATAATAGACAAACCGATAGTAAACCCTGATGGCCTGTATAACCAAAAACAGACCGCCGCCGCTCTACACATAGACCGGCACACCGTAGCCCGTTACGAGGCCGACGGAATTATTAAGTTTCGCATCCGTAAGGCAGGTAAGGCAAAGGTTACTACCGGGGCCGATATTATCAAGTGTTGGCAAGGAATGTACACAATTAAATAACTAAGATTATGGCACAGATTGTAATTACCGTTGCGCTATCCGCGCTTTGCATCGTTTCGCTTATCATAGTGGCAAAAGACATTAAGGCGATTGCCGAAGAAATGGGGGGGGGGAGTAAAGTAATATGGCAAGGTACGACCCCAATACGGAAAGGTTAGGTAGTCAGGCAATGGCGTTGCAGCGCATGGCCAAGATTTACCCCGACACCTACAAAAAGGTATGCGAGAAAAGGCAGATACACGCCTGTTTGTACAAACTACCCGTAGAGAAATTCGATAAAATATGTGTTGAGGCTTTACGCGGTTTGGTTAAAGAGGGAATTTGCAAACGTATTAGATAACTTTTAAGCACTATTAGTTATGAAAACAGATTTTTGTATTAGCGTACAGGTCAATATCGGAGTAACGCCCGAAGTCGTGCAGCTTGTTACGGCTATCCTGACCAAGCAACCGACGGCGGTAGTAATACCGGCCCCGTCAAGTGAACAACCACAGCCCGAAGCCGAGGCCCCAACGCCCACACCGGCGAAGAAAGGACGCGGTAAGGCTAAGACCGCCGACGCGCCCGAAGCACCCGCCGAGGAATCAGCACAGGCACAGGAGGCCGCGCCCGCCACCGATGCAGCCCCGGAAACCGAAGAGCCACAGCCCGAAGCACAGGCAGAGGGCAAGGAACTTACCGAAGAGGACGTAAGGGCCGCAATGGATAAGACGCGCCGACGCATCGAGGGCGAGGACTACAAGAACAACACCGACGGCGAGGGCTATAAGAAGTATCACAAGCAACTTACGGCCACGTTTAAGAATATCGCCGCCCTGTTAGGTAGCGATAAGCCCAGCACCCTACCCGCTGACAAACGCGCCTCATTCATTCAGCAATGCGACGAATTGATAGTAGAGAACGGAGAAATAACCACTAAAGTACCGTACTGATATGCCCGGAGTACACGCTATATTAAGCCCAAGTGCAGCCCACAGGTGGATGAATTGCACCGCCGCGCCCCGGTTGGAAGAAAAGGCCGAGGATAAGGGCAGCACCTACGCCGAAGAGGGTACGTTAGCGCACGCCTATTGCGCCCTGAAACTGAAAGAGTTTTTGGGCCGCGATACGTCAGGCGAACACGCCGAGATAGACGAACTTAACGAGAAGTACCACACCGGCGAAATGGACGAGTACACAGATACGTACTTTACTATCGTCATGGAAAAGTACAATGCAGCCCGCCAAAAGACCCGCGACGCGCAGTTATTGGTAGAGGTACGTTTGGACTTTTCTAAGTATATCCCCGATGGCTTTGGCACAGGCGACGCTATTATTATTGCCGATGGCTGTTTGGAAATTATAGATTTCAAATACGGCAAAGGCGTTAAGGTTAGCGCAGTCGAAAACCCGCAAATGAAGATTTACGCTTTGGGAGCATACGAGGCGTACAACTTTGAATATAACATAGACCGGGTTAAAATGACTATCGTACAGCCGCGTATAGATAATCTTTCAGAGTTTGAACTATCCGTAGCAGATTTGGAGGCATGGGCTACCAACGAACTTGCACCCAAGGCGAAAGAAGCCTTTGGCCCCGACGGTAAGCAGTTACCCGGCGAATGGTGTCAATTCTGCAAAGTTAAGGCACAATGCAAGGCGTTGGCCGCTACCTGTATCAAGACAGCCACCGAACACCCCGACCCTAAGTTAGTCAGCATCGAGGAAATGGCTACTATCATTTTGCCACAGATAGCCACTATTAAGACATGGCTAACAGGTATCGAGGAATACGCACTACAGCAAGCCTTAGACGGTACGAACTATCCGGGCTATAAGATTGTGGCCGGGCGCAGTATTCGTAAGATTACCGACCCCGAAGCCGTGATGAAACTTTTAGAGGATAACGGTTTTGCCCGCGATACCTTTGTAAAGCCAACGGAACTACGTACCATTACCGACCTTGAAAAGTTGATTGGTAAGAAACGCTTTGGCGAGTTGTGTAACGACTACATAGAGAAGCCACAGGGCAAACCGACGTTAGCCCCGGAGAGCGACAAACGCCCGGCTTTCAATGCAGCGGCAGACGATTTTAGCAGTATTGATGTATGATTGTCAGGCTACGAGTTAGTAAGGTAGAGCAGGTAGTTTGCAATAACTACACGCTACAGGTTGAGCCGGAGGCGTTGGCCCAGATGCTTTCAGACATACCGACCAACGACTTACGCCAGATACTAAGAAAAGTAAAACCCTTATAAACAAGTAATATGAGAAGTAAGACAGCAAATTGGTTTATCGTCAAAATCCGTTACGAGAAAACGGGAGAGGACGGGCTACAGAAGAAAGTAACGGAAATCTACGTAGTGGATGCTGTTAGTTTCGGAGAGGCCGAAACCCGGATAACGGAATACATGGCCGCGTACATTAACGGCGAATTTGAGGTGCAGGATATTAGCCGCGCCGCCTTTAAGGAAATTTTCTTTAGCGACGAAGAGACCGCCGACAGATGGTATAACGCTAAGTTGGAGTTTATCACCACTGACGAAAAAACCGAAAAGGAAAAGCGCAGCGCAGTAACGTACTTAGTTCAGGCCGGTACTTTCGACAACGCCCTGAAAAGCGTAAACGAGGTTATGGGCGGTACGATGATAAACTACGTTACGGCTAAGATTGAAGAAACTAAGATTATGGACGTTTACGAGTACGTCAGCAAAGACGAATCGGAAACGAGCGAGTAAGCACTAAGAGAGTATTAACAATAGTTATTCACATTCAAAAACAAAGTAATTATGATTACACCACAAGTTAAAGAGAGTAAGGTTATTTTCGGCCCGTGCCGTCTTTCCTACACTCACGTTTTCAACAGGTATAACCCTGATGGCCCGCAGGAAGAGGGCAAGTTTATGACAAACGTCTTAATCCCCAAGGATGAAAAGGAAACTATCGAGGCCATTAAAAAGGCTATCGAAGAGGCCAAGAAAGCCGCTATCGTTTCCAAGTGGGGAGGCAAAGAGCCAAAGAAACTTGATATGCCTTTGCGCGACGGCGACGAAAAAGACGATGAAAACTACGACGGTATGCTTTTCGTCAATGCGAAGAGCAACACGCGCCCCGGTATCGTTGACCGTAAGAAAGTGCCTATCGTAGACGAAGAAGAAGTTTACAGCGGCGTTTGGGCTATCGTTTCCGTTACGTTCTTTGGCTATGACAAGAACGGTAACAAGGGCGTTGCTTGCGGCCTTAACAACATTATGAAGTTTAAGGACGATGAACACTTTGGCGGCAGAGTTTCAGCCGAAAGCGACTTTGGCGACGTAGAGTTAGACAACGAGGACGACGAAGATTTGTAAGCCTTTTTAGTTGTTTGCCATAAGGTTTAGATTTTAGGACGCGCCCCGGCTACCGGGAAGATGTGGTAGCCGGGGTAGTAAAAAAGAAAAGCGTATGACTATCGTACTATTAAGTATCATTATCCTGTTATCGGTTGCACTTGTTACCGTAGTAAGGCAAAAGCAGCAGCCCGTAAAGGACACGAAGCCCAAGGGCGACGAACTGACAAGCCGGTATATTATTACCAGGCTTACGCAGCAGAACTTTATCAAGGCGGTTAATATCGTCATGGACTTAGTACAGACAGAGGGCGCAGACATTGAAGTTATCTACGATAATCAGGTAATCTTTAACGGTTACATTGATATAGACGAAAACGGCAATAATAGGCCCCATTTCTACTACAATAAGAAAGTATTGGACGCTAACGGCATCATTTACAAATAAGGCACTATGACACAGAAAACAGACAATAACGAGCCGTTGACTATAGACGTTGCGACCGAAGCCGTAGAAGCGGAAATAGGCGTTACCGTCGAGTTATGGAAAAAGGAGCGTAAGGCGGCATCCGACAAACTGGAGAAAGGCCGTAGACTAAAGCGCACACCATTTGAGGCTATCGAGGAAAAGGGCTACTTAGACCCTAAGACGATGTACGACGAATATCAAAGAATCCAAAACCGGGAATCGCGTTTGTCGGCATCCGAGAGAGAGGTTATTTGCAGCATCGTAGAAACGGCTATGCGTACCGTCTTTGCCCGTAAGATTGACGAAGCGAGAAAGGCCGGAGAGGTTAAGCCCGGAATCCAAAAGAAAAAGAGAACCAAGAAAGTAACCCCTAAAGCAAAGAAGTAATGCGAGAATTAGGAATAGACATAGAAACGTACAGCAGTAACGATTTGGTTAATTGCGGCGTTTACAAGTACGTTGAGGCCCCGGACTTTACTATATTGCTTTTCGCGTATAGCGTTGATGGCGGGCCGGTGCTTTGCGTTGACTTAGCGCAGGGCGAGAAATTGCCCGACGATGTATTTGCAGCCCTGACAGACCCGGACGTTATCAAGACAGCATTTAACGCCGCCTTTGAAAGAATCTGTATCAGCGTCTATTTCTTTGGGGGTAAACTCTTAGACCCGGCGCAATGGCGTTGCACGATGGTATTAGCCGCCCGGATGGGCTTACCGCTTTCGTTGGGGCAATGCGGCGAGGTGCTACGTTTGGCAGAGGGCAAAATGACAGAGGGTAAGGCCCTGATTAGATACTTTAGCGTACCCGCACCAAAGACAGGCAAACGGCATCTACCAAGCGACGCGCCCGACAAGTGGCAGGTATTCAAAGAGTACAATATTAGAGACGTTGAGGTAGAACAAGCCATTAAGAAAAAGGTACAGCGTCTAAAGCCCGCCGCCTTTGACGAAGATTTGTACGTAGCCGACCAAGAAATTAACGACCGGGGCGTGATGATAGACCGCGTTTTGGTAGATGCAGCCGCCCGGTTTGACGAAGAGTATAAGGCCGAACTACTGAAACAGGCGCAGCAGCTTACCGGCATGGATAACCCCAACAGCCCGGCACAGATTAAGGATTGGCTACATAAGGTAACGGGCTTTACCGTTGCAAGCCTCAACAAAGCCAACTTAGACGATTTGGATAAGAAACTTATCTATTGGCCCAAGGCGCAGCAGGTTTTGGCTATACGCCGGGAAATGGGTAAGACCTCTAACAAGAAATACGAGGCTATGCAGAAATGCGTCTGTAACGATGGCCGAATACATGGACTTTTGCAGTTTTGCGGCGCAGCACGTACAGGCCGATGGGCGGGCAGGTTGGTACAGGTGCAGAACCTACCGCAAAACCATTTGGAGAGTTTGGACTACGCCCGCAGTTTGGTACGTCAGGGCGACTTAGAAGAGTTTGAACTAAACTACGGTAACGTCACTTTCGTACTTAGCGAGTTGATACGCACGGCGTTTATTGCCGCGCCCGGCCACACTTTCCACGTTTGCGACTTTTCGGCTATCGAGTGCAGGGTTATTGCATGGTTGGCCGGTGAAGAATGGGTATTGGACGTATTCAGGACTAACGGCGACATCTATTGCGCCAACGCCTCTAAGATGTTCAAAGTACCCGTAGAGAAGCACGGACAAAACGCGGAACTACGCCAAAAGGGAAAGATTGCTACTTTGGCGTTGGGCTACGGTGGCGGCGTTTCGGCTTTGGAGGCAATGGGCGGTAGCCGGTTAGGACTTACCGAATCCGAAGAAAAACAGATTGTAGCCCTTTGGCGTGACAGCAACCCGCGTATAGTCAAGATGTGGAGCGTTATAGAAAGGGCGGCTTTGACGGCCATTAAGACCGGCGAGAGCGTAACGGTATATCGTAATATCGTTATCGGCAAGCGTTGGGGTATGCTTACTATTACGCTACCGTCAGGGCGCACTATCTGTTACCCACGCGCCGAAATAGGCGCAGAGTATAACGATGGATGGCGAGGCGACCACGAAATAATAGAGTACGAGGGCCTTAACCAGACTACGAAGAAATGGGGCAAGGTACGTACCTACGGCGGTAAACTTACCGAGAACATAGTACAGGCCGTAGCCCGTGACATCTTAGGCATCGTAATACTACGCGCCAAGGCCGCAGGGCTTAACGTGGTTTTCCACATTCACGATGAAATAATAGTAGAGGCCACGCCCGACCAAACTTTGGCCGACGTTGAGGCTCTGTTTAGCAAACCGATTGAATGGTGCAGAGACCTACCCCTGAAAGGTGCAGGGTACACTACGCCGTACTATCTGAAAGACTAAAATTTGAATAACGAAACGGTAGAAACGACGTAGGACGCGAGAAAAGCCGCAAGGTGATAAACTACACACCCAACGCGAGAAACGCGCTTAGAGCGAGAATTTAACGAAATATTAACAATTAAACACCCTGAAAGAATGGAATCAAAAGAAATTGAGGCTCAAATTGAGCAGACAAACAAGCAGATTAACGATTTGCGAGGCAAAAAAGCAGACCTGTTGCGCCAACTCAAAGAGGCCAAGCAGGTAGAGTTTGAGGCACAGCACGGCGTTAAGTCAGGCGACAGAATCCAAACCAAGAAAGGCGAAGCGTACTACTATGATAGTTTCGGCATAGACGCTTACGGCTACGTGGTTATCTTTTGCCACCCGGTTAAGAACGATGGCACACCAAGCAAGGCCGTAAGGCATCTTTCGGAAAGTGATTTTTCAGCGATTTAATATTTTAGCATTATGACAGAGAACCAAGAATTAAAGATGCAACTTTTGGATAAGTTCGCAAACATCGAAAAGCCGGAAACGGTAGATTTTTGTAAAGCCGCTTTCGAGTTTCTGAAAGAGGATGAAATTAGAGTTGGTTGTATCGGAGACGTTAAGCCGCTTATCGACGAAACGGCTAATACGATGGCCGATGGCATTTACTACGTTTTGGCCGACGGCAACGTAGTACCGTTCATTCCCGATATGGGCGTAGATGGCAGCTTAGACGGTAGCCAAGTAAGGTACATAGGTATTAAATGGGGTAGCCGTAGCCTCAAAGTGGCTTTGCACGACGCAGCGGATGGCGAAGAGATTACGCTAACGTCAGGTAAGGACATAACCAAATACGACGGTTACAAAGACAACTATTTAGACGCGGTAGCCGATTGGAACGGCAAGGCCAACACCGAACACCTGAAAGCCATTGGACTTAACAAGGAAATCGTTTTGGCCGACGGCGAGTATATCCCAAGTTTGGGCGAAATGTACCTTATCTATCTGAATCGTAAGGCACTTAATCAGGCTTTGGAACTGATAGGCAGCGACCCGATTAAAGACGATTGGTATTGGACATCTACCGAGTTCAGCGCGACCTACGCCTGGTATCTGTACCTCGACAGCGGCAACGCCATCAACACCACTAAGGCATCGTTCACGGGCAGAGTTCGGCCCGTCTCAGCATTTATTAGTTAGTTCTTAATTGTTACACTTTAATCTTAGCCCGGCGAAAGCCGGGCCACTAAAAAGCAAAATCGTATGAACATAATAAACCAATTCAGAAGAAAAGCCCGTATCGTAGAGGAAGTTTGCGACACCCGGTATTTGCAGGCAGCACAGGAAGCCGAATACCATGTACCGCAGACAGATACGGACTACCCGGTTTACTTAACCGTGAAAGTTCAGGTAAAGGTAGCGTTTGTTTGGGTTACGGTATGGGCTGAAAGTTGCGACATAACCGACGGCGACACGCGGCCACACATTGTTAAACGTGCAAACCGATTGCACAGAATTTTGGAGGGTAAGGAACATGGATAAACAGAACAAACGCCCGGAATGGGTGCAGTTAGAATTATTCCCCGAAATGAAAGCCTCACAGGGGGGGGGGAGCAGTCAGTAACCAACAAAAGTAAAACAGCCAATGGATAATGAACTTTGCGGCACTTGCTTATCTTACGAGCCGGATAAAGAGACACAGGGCTTTGGCGAGTGCATAATATCAGGTTGTCAGGTAAGCGAGTGCCAACAAAGTTGCATAGATTGGCGTAATAGTGGAGGGCCTGACTATGAACGAAAAGAAAGACTTTTGCGTAACGGCGATTAACCGCCTTACGGGTGAGCGCGAAAGAATATCAGGGCATTTGACTAAGAGTAAAGCCGAATCAGAACGCGCCCGCCTGGTGACGATAAGGCCGGAGAAACGGCCCTACATCTACCCGCTTGTAGCGGAGTACCCGAAACAACTTAATTTATTTTCAAACAATTTAGACGTATGACATTCAAAGTAGATAGAAATACATTATTGCGGGCGTTGGAACGGACACGTAACGCCGTAATTACAAGCCGTGAAGCCTATAGGCAAGGCGGTTGGCTTGAAGTGTTTAAGTGCTACATCTTTACGGCTGATTGCGACCAACTCACTATAGAGACGAGCAACAGCGATATTTATATGCGTGAGGCGGTAAGCATAGGAAACCCGACAGCGGATAAAAAGACGTTTGCCGTTAATGCCAAGCAACTTGTATCGGCCATTAAGTCGTTAGATAGTCAGAGTTTGGAATTTGACGTATTGGAATATCAGGTTATTGTCAGGCACTCAATAGGCAGCTTTGCTTTGCCACTATTAGAGGGCATCGAAGATTACAACGCGAGAAGAAAACCGGCCATTAACTACGACACGGCGCAGCATATCGAAATAGAAGCACCGGGGTTACGCTCTATCCTGAATCGCCTTGCGTTTGCAATAGCCGACGATGATTTACGCCCGGTAATGAATGGCGTAGTTATTAGCATGAAAAAGGAGCATACCGATTTCGTAGCATCCGACGGCCACGTATTAGCGAAAATCCGTAAGCAGTCTATTACGACAGAGAAACCGGCAGACGTTGTTTTGCCGCGCCGTATTATCGGTATTCTGCAAAAGGTACTACCGACTACCGGCTTTGTCGAAATGGACTTTAACGCTTTCGATGTGAATTGGCCAACCGACAGCAAAGAGCCACAGCCCGCACCGGTATATCAGATTATCGTAGACGGTTTAACCATTGTAGGCCGACCAATAGAAGGCCGCTACCCTAACTACGACAGCGTGATACCTACGCAATTCAGCAAAGGTTTTACTACCGACCGCGTAGCCCTGATTAAGTCGTTAGAGCGACTTAGCCAATTCACGAACAATTCAGGACTAATAACTATACACCTGAATAGTGGCAGCGTAAAGATGGATGCAGCCGACTACGATTTTTCGCTTTCGGCTACCGAGGTTTTGCCCTGTAGTTACTACGGCGACCCGTTCAAATTCGGTTTGCAGGATTTCCGTTTAATCAAGATGCTAAAAAGCATAGTTGCGGCTACAGAGGCTACGTTTAGAATCGTAGACGAAAGCCGGGCGATTATCATTGAGCCGGGAGTACAGCCGTTGAGCGAAGAAATAACCATGCTGATAATGCCAATGTTAATTAGAGACTAATCCCCGGAGCGTATGCGTAGAGTAGATATAAACCGCCGTTACAGGAGTTGCGCGATATATTGCGTAACGATAGGCCGTAAGAACGATGGCCGGGGCCATATTACGTGGAAAGCCCTTGAAGAAAGATTTGGTATAGGTTGGGAATCTTTGACCAACGAACTAAAGGTAAACGGCATATTGCACGGCACGGTAGGCTATATGTACCTAACGCCGCGTTGGGCGACTATGACAGCAGCGGAGCAGATGGAAGAAATTAAGAAGATTTACCCTTATCCCTATAACGAAAGATGATTGTACTTAGTTTATTCGACGGTATGAGTTGCGGACAAATCGCTTTGCGCGAATTGGACGTTACGATAGAAAAATACTACGCAAGCGAGGTAGATAAGTTTGCTATTGCTAACACGATGGCCAACTTTCCCGACACGGTGCAGTTAGGCGACGTGCGAGATATTGACGCTACGGCGTTAGGACATATCGACTTACTGATAGGCGGTAGCCCGTGCCAAAGTTTTTCCTTTGCCGGGAAACGCGCCGGTATGAGTACCAAGACTAACGAAAAGATACTGACTTTAGATAGATACCTGGAGTTGAAGAAACAGGGCTTTGAGTTTGAGGGCCAAAGTTACCTGTTTTGGGAATATATCAGAATCCTACAGCAAGTCAGGCAAACCAACCCCGGTGTTTTCTTCATGCTTGAAAACGTGGAAATGGGTAAGCAATGGGAAAGCGTTATAGACGAGGCGATAGGCGTTAGAGGCGTACACATAAACAGCGCGTTAGTGTCAGCGCAGGTAAGAAAGCGTATCTATTGGACTAATATACGTACATTCCAAAGCGCGATGTTTGTACCGCCTGACAGCGCGATACCGCAACCAAAGGACAGGGGTATTTTGCTAAAGGACATCTTAGAAACAGACGTACCGCAACGCTACTACCTGAAACCCGAAGTAGTGCAGAAACTCTTAGCCCACAGCGAGAGGAACAAAGAGGCCGGTAACGGCTTTGGTATGAAGCCACGCGGGGGGGGGAGAAAATGAACGCTCTTAGAGTTGGCGGCAGATGTGTTTACGACTTAGTATTAGTTGAACATGAAAGAGTTTGTAAAGATGGACTACAAAGGCAGAGTTTCACCGAATCAGGACAAAGCAAATTGCCTATCGACTAAGAACTATCATAGCGACATGGATTTGATTTGTGTAGCCCAAAGAGGACATGAGTACAGAGGCGAACCCGCGCACTTTATACCCAGTACCCAACCCGGTAAGACGAATTGCCTTACGACGGTAGCGAAAGACAACCTGATATTACAACGGCCACGCGGAGCGAACAAAGGCGGCTTACACGTAGACAAATCGCCGACGTTATCCGCTAACGCATGGGAACAAAATAATTTAGTGGTGCAGATGAAAGAAGAAAGTGTAAAGCAGATAAACCCAAGCCGGGAAAGTGGAGGTACACAGCCCCGGCAGCAAAACCGCGTATATGATACAGACGGGCAGGCCCCGGCGTTGATGGAGGGCCACGGCGGCAGAACCATTAACGTATTAGTGGGGGGGGGATGCAACCGAAGCAGTCATAAGACGGCTAACCCCTACGGAATGTGCGCGATTGCAGACTATCCCGGATTGGTACAAATGGGAAGTTTCCGAGACACAGCAATACAAAATGTTAGGTAACGGTTGGACGGTTGAGGTTATAAAGCATATACTTTCGTTTCTACCTGAAAACCTAAAAAAGTGATGGCTTATGAAAGAGATAGTTTTTAGTCACAAAATAAGTGAATCAATGAATAGCGGCTTTGTCAAAATACTGCAAGATAAGTTGATGAACGAAGAAAGGCCGTTTGAAATGCGTATGCGCAGAATAGTAAGCGGTATTTGGGAAGTGGAAATATACACCGACGGCGAGAGCTACCAACATTTCAGGAACTTGTTAAAGGAGTTAGTGTAATGGGTACGATTGAACTTAGCCACGATTTCACTTTGGATATTGCGACAGCGCACAGCCGACTATCTAAGAAGTGGAAAAACAAAAAGTGGCAATGGAGCGACTTAGTACGCCGGTGCAGCCAGACGAAGCGCACCGACGAAAGCGTAGGTGAATACCTGAAAATGACCAAACAGGAGCAAGCCGACATTAAAGACGTGGGCGGCTTTGTGGGCGGTTATCTTTCAGGCGGTACACGCAAAACGGCTAACGTGATGTGGCGTAGTGTGGCCACGCTTGATATAGACTACGGCACGGCCAGCGTTTGGGATGATTTCACGATGCAGTTTGGCTTTGCCGCTATGCTATACAGCACACACAAGCACACCCCGGAAAAGCCGCGTCTAAGGTTGGTATTTCCTCTATCCCGGAACGTAAAGCCAAACGAATACGAGCCGCTTTGCAGAAAGATAGCCGACACGTTGGGTATAGACCTATTCGACATTACGACGTATCAGTTACCGCGCCTATTCTATTGGCCGAGTACGAGCCGAGACGGTGAGTTTATATTTGAGTATCAGGACGGCCCCGCTTGCGACGTGGACGCGATACTAAAGACCTACGTAAACCCGTTTGACGTATCAGAATGGCCGATGGGTAGCCGTGAGACCGAAGCCGTAGCCCACGAACTACGCAAGGCGGGCGACCCGTTGGAAAAGCCCGGACTTATCGGCGCGTTTTGCAGGGCCTACACCATAGAAGATGCTATAGATACGTTTCTGCAAGATGCTTACGTTAAGACGGGTACAGATGGCCGCTATACGTATAAGTTGGGTAGCGTTGCCGCCGGTTTGGTTTGCTACGAGGGAAAGTTTGCCTACAGCCACCACGAGACAGACCCGGCGAGTATGCAGCTTTGCAACGCTTTCGACCTTTGCCGTATTCACCTTTTCGGCGTACACGACGAGGGTAGCCGGGTAACTGACATAACCCGTTTGCCGTCGTACCTAAAAATGCAGGATTTCGCGGCCAAAGATAAGACCGTGCGCGTATTGCTTACCAAGGAACGCCGCGCCGATGCTGAAAGCGATTTTGCCGACGTGGATTTAGACGAAGCGGAAAACCCGGAAGAGGCTAACACGGATTGGATGGCAGATTTGGAATACGACCGTAAGGGCGCGATTAAGTCTACGGCCAAAAACATTATCTGCATTATCGAGAATGACCCGCGCCTGAAGGGGCATCTTTGGCACGACCTGTTTAGCGGCTTTGATTTGGTTAAGGGTGGTTTGCCGTGGGATAAGAAAGCGACCCAATGGGGAAACCGCGACGATGCTAACTTACGTATCTACTTAGAAGAGAACTACGGCGTAACCGGCAAAGATAAGATTAAGGATGCAAAGGACGCGGTATTTACCCGCCGCCGGGTGCATCCGATACGCGACTACCTGAATAGCCTAACGTGGGATGGCACGCCGCGCCTTGATACGCTTATAGTAGACTACTTAGGCGTTGAAGATACCGCGCTTAACAGGGCTATGACCCGAAAGCACTTTACCGCCGCCGTAGCCCGCGTTATGAATCCCGGTTGTAAGTACGACTATTGCCTGATTGTGACCGGGGCCGAGGGCATAGGCAAATCTACCCTGTTTAGCGTGATGGGCGGTGAGTGGTTTAACGACAGCCTGGTAACGATGGAGGGTAAAAGCGGTATGGAACAAGCGCGAGGCGGTTGGGTAATAGAGTTGCCCGAATTGGGCAGTATCAAACGAAGCGACGTAGAGCAGGTGAAAGCCTATATAAGCCGTCAGGATGATACCTACCGGCCCGCCTACGGTACGGTAACGGAAAAGCACCCGCGCCAATGTATATTTTGCGGTACGACCAACGAAACGTATTTTCTGAAAGGCGACACGGGAAACCGCCGCTTTTGGGTTATGGCCGCTGATGCTGACAGGCGTAAGCATAACGACGTTAAAGCCGACCTGATGGCAGAGCGTGACCAAGTTTGGGCCGAGGCCGTAGAGCGTTGGAAAGAGGGCGAAAAACTCTACCTACCCGCCGACATGGAAACGGAGGCAAGGCACAGGCAAGCCGAGTATAACGATGATGCAGACGACCCGGTTAAGGATATGCTTTTGGCCTACCTTGATATGAAGTTACCGGGAGAGTGGCAGACGTGGGATTTGAAACGCCGACGCGCCTATATTACCGACCCCGACCCGTTAGACCAAACCGGCACAGAAGAACGTACCAGAGTTTGCGCCGCAGAGTTCATTTGCGAGAGGTTAGGCCGCGATATGGGCGATAAGGAATACAAATACTTAGCCCGCAAGGTTGGCCGTCTCATGGACGATTTACCCGGTTGGGAGCGCATGGGTATATCGAAACACGCGCAAGCCGTCTACGGGGTGCAAAAGTCATTCAGGCGAGTATATAACGATGGCGACGATGAAGATATTTAGAGACAAAACGAGGTAAACCAAACAGCCGAAAATGGTAAACGAGGTAAACCAAACTACATTTTTTAACAATTAGGGAGGTAAACCAAGTAAACCAAAGGTAAACCAAACAAAAGCGTTTTAGTTTACCGCAAAACCCCGATAAACAAAGGGATTTCGGCAAAGGTAAACCAAGTAAACCAAAAATATTATAAAAATGTATTGTTTAATAGTTACATATAAAAATAGTAGTATAACGAGCAATAACGCGAGCGCGCACGTACACGCGCAGGAATCCAAACTCATTTCGCGCAAAATGTTACCCGCGTACACGCGAGGATTTGGTTTACCGGGAAAGTTGAACTAATAAAAATCGAGAATATGAAAAAAGGTATTGAAAACATAGTCAGACATTCCGAAGTATCGGAAAAGGAGATAGAGAAATATTTGTGCAAGCGAATGAAAGAAATTGGTTTGCTATGCCTCAAATATTCAAACCCGAATGAAACCGGCTACCCGGACAGGGTGATAGTGTTACCGGCCTCACAATGTATGTGGGTAGAGTTGAAGAGCAAAGGGCGCAAGCCGTCTAAAGTTCAGGAACTACGTATAGCAGAGTTGCAGAAACTAAAGCACGTTGTTTGGGTGATTGATAACAAACCCTTAGTCGATGAATTGACAGAGGAACTAAAGAAGTGGTTAGCCGACAACGAGGCCGAGTTTGAAAAGTACGAGACAAAAAAAATACAAACCCAAAATTAGAGTTATGATTTTCAGACCTTACGAATATCAGCAAACGGCGATAAAGTGGATTTTGAAGAATCCGCGTTGCGGCCTATTCCTTGATATGGGTTTGGGTAAGACGGTTAGCACCCTAACCGCTATTCAGGAACTTATAGACGATTGCGAGATTAGCCGTACCTTAGTCGTAGCACCGAAGAAAGTAGCCGAAACCACATGGACTACAGAGGCCGAGAAATGGGAACACCTGAAAGGCTTAACGGTTGCAAAGGTGATGGGTACAGAGAAACAACGTAAGATGGCGTTGGCATCCAAGGCAGACGTTTACGTAATTGGCCGTGATAGTTTCGTTTGGTTGGTTGGCCTCTACGGTGGTAATCTACCCTTTGACGTTTTGGTTATAGACGAACTTACGAGTTTCAAAAGCAGTAAGTCGAATCGCTTTAAGGCTATGCGTATGGCCACGCCTACCGTTAGCCGCGTTATCGGACTGACAGGTACGCCAGCACCTAACGGCCTGATAGACCTTTGGGCGCAGATGTATTGTTTGGATATGGGCGAGCGTTTGGGTAAGTCAGTAACTAAGTACCGGGAAACCTACTTTGATACCTATAACCGCAACGGCATTACCCTACGTTGCGACATTAAGAAAGGTTGCGATGATATTATACGGCGTAAGATTGCCGATATATGTTTGTCGATGCAGGCCAAAGACTATCTGCAATTACCCGACCTGTTAGTGCATACTATCCGGGTGCAGCTTTCGCCGTCTGTTATGACAGCGTACACGAAGTTTGAGCGGGAAAAGGTTTTGGAGTTTCAAGACGAACACGCCGGGGAATCCGCAAACATCTTAGCCAACAGCGCAGCGGGCTTAATGAATAAGTTAAGTCAGTTTGCCAACGGTGCAATATACGACGAAGATAGAAACGTGCATGAAGTACACGACGAAAAGTTAGACAGGTTAGCCGAGATAATAGAAGCGGCCAACGGTAACAGCGTATTGGTATTCTACCAATTCAAACACGACGTAGACCGCATCGTTAAGAAACTGAAAGGCTATACCGTGAAAGTCTACAAAGACGAATCGGAGTTAAAGGAATGGAACGCGGGAAAGATTGACGTACTATTAGCGCACCCGGCATCTACGGCCTTTGGCCTGAATATGCAAGCCGGTGGCCACTATATAGTTTGGTACGGCACAGGTTGGAACTTAGAGTTATTCCAACAGGCCAACGCCCGCCTACACCGTCAGGGCCAGCAGTACCCGGTACAAGTCTACAAGTTGGTTTGCGCCAATACCGTAGACGAAAGAGCCGTAGCCGCTTTGGAGAATAAGAAAGGCGTACAACAAAGTTTGTTGGATAGCCTTAATTACCTGATAAGAAAGCATAGTGCAGCAGTTAAGTAACAACTAAACAATATACGACGATGGCAAAAGATAAAGACTACGTTAGCATGATACACAAAAACAGGTGGCTACGATTGCGTAAGGCCAAACTTACGAGTGACCCGCTTTGCGAGAGGTGCAAGGAAAACGGTATTACCAAAGAGGCTACCGAAGTACACCACGTAACGCCCGTAGAAGATGGATTGACACAGCGAGAGAAAGAAACGCTTATGTACGATATTCACAATTTGCGGAGTTTGTGCCACGATTGCCACGTACTTACTCATACTGAAATGGGCCGTAGCGGTAAGGCACACGCGAAACGCCGGGCATCCGAGCAGATGGCGCGTTTTTGTAAAAAATTTCTCATTTGTTTAATATTGTTAAAAATGTTAAAGGGGGCGGTCATTTTTTAACACTCCCTACCCCGGTTGAACCTCGCCCATCCCTTTCTCCATGCGTGAGTGGTTTTTTGGGGCTGTGGGGGTAAGCCGGTTTTAGTTAGTACGATTTTGAATTATGGAAAAAAGACGTAGAAAAAGCAAGGCCGACGTTTCGGTTATGGCTGTTGAAGAAATACAACTGCAAAGCCTGGACTTTGGCGACGTTGGGTTAGAGTTGAAAGACCTTAACCTAAATTTCTTTGACGTGAACGGGAAACAAAAGTATTCAGAGGAAACCCGCTACCTGAAACCAAAAGTGTACGTTAAGCCCAAAGGGTTTTACGCCTACGAAAACGCGGTCAAACTTGCCCGTGAATTGCGGTTAGACTTTGGAGAGCGTGCCGACGTAGTGGTTAATGGCAGTTTCATTTTTGGCGACTTTATAGAAGCCTATTTGATAGCACAAAAAGCCGTCTGCAAACGTATGATAGTATCTACGCTTTCGCTATCAGAAAACAACGTCGATAGTTTTCATAACCTGATGGCTAAAGGTTGGATAGAGCGGTTAGACTTAGTGATTAGCCACTATTTCTATAGCCACGAAAGATACAAGTTAATACCCTACGTCTACAAGCGTTTGGATATAGACGATAAATTTCAAATGGCCGTCGCTTTCGTTCATACCAAGGTGATAGCCTTTGAGACACGCGGAGGCCGTAAGATAGTGATACACGGTAGCGCGAATTTGCGCAGTAGCGGTAACGTGGAGGCTTTCACCATCGAAGAAAACCCGGAGTTATACGATTTCTACGTAGGCATCTACGACGGTATAATAGAGCGGTATGCCACCGTTAATAAAGTTTCTAATCGCCGGGAACTTTGGCAGGAGATAGGAGGCGAAAAGTCTAACAAAAAAAATCCGTAAACGCTATGAGCAACCAAGCAGGAAACGGACACACCGGCAGCGGTGGGAGTGGCGGCAGTGCAGCGTCAAATCGTTACGACGATATGCCGTTTGCCGCGCCGTCAGGTGGAGGCGCAGACGTGCCGTTTTAATCCGGGGAGCGGGCCTAATACGCCCGCACTCTTAATAGTTGAATAAGTAGCAAAATATAATTGATATGGCGAAACGTAAGATGAACCCTAATAGTTTGGCAAATTTGGAAAAGCGCAAGCCTTTTCAGAAAGGCCAGATAACCAACCCGAAAGGCAGACCCCGAAACCGCGTACCTGAATACCGGGAAAAACTTATGGGGCCTGATAAGGCCAAGGCGTTTCAGGGTATTAGCCGCGATGAATATTTTTCGTGGTACGAAACCCTGTTAGCCCTGAATATTGACGAACTGAAAGACTTAGAGAGCAACGCCGAAGTACCGATGTTTGTAAAGACCTACGCCCGCGCAATGGTAGCCGATATGAACGCCGGGCGTACTACGACGGTGGATAAGATGGTAGACCGCATAAATAACCGTTCAGAGCAAAACAGAGCCAAGGAAAGCGGCAGCGTAGATTTGGCCTACGACAGCGGAACGGCAGAGGCTACGGCGGCTATACAGAAGCGTATCGGGTACAAAAAGCAGTATATTGTTAAGTTGCTCAAAAAGCAAGGCAAATACACGTCTGAAATGGCTTTGCAAGCCACCATTACGGCGCAACTCATGGTAAGGACTGAAATACTTGCAGAGGAAATTTTTAGTTGTGGCCACAAAGCCGTAAACGTAGAGATTTCCCGCGAGGGTAACAACCGCGAGAGTATCAGCCCCAAGGAAAAACTATACTTAGACCTGACAACGCAGACGCAAAAGGCGTTGAGGGCTTTAGGTATGAATACCGATAGCAAAGACCGTAAGCCAACGGAAAGCGACGGCCTTACTAAACTCATGGAAGAATTTTCTAACGATAACGACGATTAAGTATGAAGAAAATATATATCAGCGGCCCGATTAGCGGATTAGACCGCAGCGAGTATTTGGCACGGTTTGCCAAGGCCGAAAGCCTGTTGGCCGATAACGGCTACCGGGTAGTGAATCCCTGTAAGTTTTTGGTTTGCCGTTGGCAATGGCTCTACAGGTTGGTAGGTTACAACGTCGCATTATGCTACGACCTTTGGCAGCTTTCCCGTTGCGATTATATCTACCTTTTGCCCGGTTGGAAAGACAGCAAAGGCGCAACTATCGAAAGTTTCTTTGCATGGCATATTGGCGTTTACCGTCTGACTGAAAAGGAGCGTAAGCCGGTAGACCTGAAAATGGCAAAGTGGATAGCCCGGCGCGAAAAGAGCAAAATAATTGCGCCTGATATACCATTACCTGAAAGAAAATAAGATTATGACACAGGAAGAGAAAGCCAAGAAAAGGCAATTAAAAGACGAAGTAGCCGCCGAGTTACAGGCTAACCGCGACAATTACCTTACCCGCTATAGTTATGCGCTTACAGAGACCGACAAGCGTATGACAGACTACGTTTTGAGCGTTATAGATAATCCCGACGGCCATAACCTCTACGAGTTATTGAAGATACGCCGGTTTTTCCAAATGCTCGATAAGTGGGTTTGGAAGCCCAAGCGCGTAAAGAAGAAAATCAGGCTTTACGAGAAATTGAAGTTTAGCGGAACGTCCGGGCGTAGGCGTTACAAACTAACGCCGGTGCAAGTCTTTCAGATGGCTAATATTTTCGGCTTTGCCCGTCCTGATGGCCGTAGGCTTATCCGTATCGTCTACATATTCGTACCGCGAAAGTTCAGTAAAACGACCTTTGCGGCGTTTTTGGCCGTTGACGATATGCTGTTTGGTGACTATAACGCAGAAGCCTACGTAGGGGCCAATTCTTACGACCAGGCGAAAAAATGCTTTAACGAAGTCAGGCATATAATGTTTGACTTAGACCCGCGCCAAAGGCATTTCAGAATTAACCGTGAAACGGTGACGTTCAGAGACCGGGGCCGGGAGAGTTTAGCACAGTGCCTTACGTCCAACGCGCAGACCAAAGACGGCCTGTTTGCATCGTTGGCCATTATAGATGAATATTCACAGGCGAGAGACACGGCCAACAAGTCGGGCGCAGACCTAAAGAATACGCTTACGTCCTCTATGGGGCCGCGTCGTAACCCGCTAACGGTTATCATTACGACGGCCAGCGACGTAATAGAGGGGCCGTGCTACAATGAATTGGAGGGCGTTAAGAAGATATTGGAGGGCGAGGGCGAAAACGACTATATGTTTGCCGATTTGTTTATGCCCGACGTAGACGATGAAGAGGGCGATTCGGCCACATGGTCAAAGGTGCAGCCCCATTTGGGTATTACGGTGCAAGATGATTACTACGAAATAGAATGGAAGAACGCCCAACTATCAGCCGAAAATATGTTGGTTTTCCGTACCAAGTTGCTTAACATATTTACCATTAACGAGGTCAAAACGTGGTTTGGCTTTGAAGATGCTAACGACCTGTTGGGCGACTTTGATATAGACCACGTAACCGGGCATCCTGATTGCGCCGTAGCCTTTGACCTATCCGTGCATGATGATTTCAGCGCAGTATCTTATACCGTCTATTCCAAGGAAACAAAGCGTTTCTATTGCCACACAGACTACTATTTTCCTATTGGCGCGTTAAAGGGGCATCCCAACGAACAACTATACCGTATTTGGCACGAAGCGGGCCACCTGATATTTACCAAGGGAAAGCGCATAGACGTTAGACGTATTGCCGACGATATTATACGGCGTACTAAGTTGGTTAAGATTATCCGCATAGGCTACGACGGATATAAGGCAAAGGACTTAGTTAATATCCTATCTACCGCCGGAGCGTCCGGGGTGCTGATACCTTACGGCCAGACCTACGGCAATTTCAACCTACCCGTAGAATCGTTTGAAATGTTAGCCTACGCAGAACCGGCGCAGATAGTCTTTAACAATAACCCTATTAACGTCTATTGCCTGACTAATTGCGTTATAGACGAAGATAGGTTGGAAAACAAAAAGCCTTTGAAGATTTCGCAGTACCGCAAAATAGACGGTACAATAACTATGCTAATGACTTTAGGGCAACTCTATTCTTACGAGCGATAACAGGAACGGCGGGCATCTAACCCGCCGTCTTTAATCGTCTATTTCGTAGCCCTGTTGGTTTAGTACCTTTTTGGCTTTGCCCTTGATGGCCTTATAAACGCCGTCTTTGCGTTTAACGACAAGTCCGAGGCTTTCTAACTTTAGTAGTATTTGGTCAATATACCAAGTTGGCAAGTTCTTACAAAAATCCCTTTCCGCTAATTCTTTCAGGGTGCAGGGAATCCAATACAGGGAGGCCAGCACGTCGTAACGATATTGCAGTAATTCACTACTCATACGCGCTTATTGTTGGCAGTCGCAAAGGTTTGCTTTGCGCTGATATTCCGAAGCCCGGTAGTCTAATTCGTCGGCGATTTCCTCTAAAGGTACGTCGCTAAATTCGTCTAACACGGAATCCAATCTTTGCCTTAATTCGTCTATCCTTTTCATACGCCTGTAATTTTAAGTGGTTTGCCACAATGCGGGCAGCTTATAGTAACGCCCGTAGCCGGTATAACGTCGGCAGGGCTAACGAGTAATTGCCAAACGGGTACGTCCAAGGCTACCGCCATTTTTTCGAGAGTTACGGTAGTCAGGGAATCGGCTTTAAGCATTTGTTTAACCGCTGACAGGCTTACGCCCATTTTGTCGGCCAAATCCTGTTGTTTCAGGTGCTTTTCTTTCAATACGGCTTTTATCCTCATAAATCTACGAATTTTTGAATTTTTGTGCAAAAATACGGCTTTTTTTCTCAAAGTATAGTGTTTTCTATACTAAATAATGTTAATAGATAGTATTTTCTTACTTAAAAGTTTGGCAGAGTACAGAAAAAACTATACCTTTGCAGCAGATTAAACAATAAAACATTAAGAATTATGAAGAAAGTTACAAAGAAAATGGTTGGCGAGTTCTTAGCAGAGACTAAGGCCGAGTTAAATTGGTGTGTAATCAGTTTCAATAAAGAAACGCATTTGCGCGATTTGGCCTACGGTGGCTTTGACTTTATGCACGCTTTCGCCGTTATGACCGAGCAACTTGCAAAGGATTTCGACGTTATCCTGACTAACAAAGAGGGGTGGGATTATATTAGCGAGTACGAAACCGCTAACCATAAGCGCATTACCTACGCAGCCCTAAAGCCCTATCAGGTTAAGGTTAGTAGTTATTCTTTTGAGATTAAGAACGTGAGACAATTTTAATAGTATTAACCGGGCCGGGGCCTGTACCCCGGCCACAAAACCCAAAGAGATATGAAGTTTGAAGAATTACCCGCAGAGGTACAGCAGCAGTTAGCCCAACAGAGGGCAGAGTTAGCAGGTAAGCGCATTAACACCGCCTACCGGGTAGAGTTATACAACGCAGACGGTACGCGCTACATTGAGGCCGTGAGGTGCTGCAAGTCATGGAACGACGATAAGGGCCACGCTATGCCATTTGGAGGCGGTACGTATTGGACTATCCGTTACGGTGCAGTTCAATGGGCGGTAAGAAAAGACCCATTGGGCGGCAAGGCTTACGAACTTTGCAACGGCAAGCAATACGGCAAGAGTGCCAACGGTACGGAGATACCTAAGAGCCTCAACACTAAGAAAGAGGTTATAGCCCTGATTAAGAGTATTGGCATTTTCAAGATTTGAGTATTAACCCGGCGGGGTGTAAGCCCCGCCACAAAAACGTAACATTATGGCAAAGGTAACGCTAAAGCAGAATGGCGATATAGAAGTTAAGGCAGGGGCCTTTTGCCCCCGCGTCGTAGGCACATGGCATTACAAAGACGTATGGGCCGAGAACGGCGGCAGACGCGATAAAAGCGGGAATCTGTTAGTACGCGGGTATTGGGTGGCTAACTTAAAGGGCTATGATGCTACGTTAGTCGAGTTCACCCGGAAAGATTTAGTAGAGTTAATCAAAAGTAAGGTTTAGGGCTATGAGCGAGAATGAGATTAAGCGGGTAATCAGCGACCAGGCGAAAGCCGCCTACCTGAATAAGACCGTAGACTTTGGTACGGAAAAGTTCAAAGTCCGGGGCCTGAAAGTCAGGGCTACGAGCCGGGCAATACCTAAGAGCGACTACGACGATTACGGCGTAGACGAAGATACGGTAAAGTTCTTTATTGTGGAGTTCTACGATAACGCCGACGATTTTTGGGCCACGAATTGCGTTTGCTCTATCCTGACACTAAACGACAAAGGACAGATAGGTAGTGCCGACGTGCCTTACGATTTCGACTACGACGGTACGAGCGCAGATTTTACGATAGCATTTGCAGAGAAAATTAACGAAATTGTGACCGCCGGAAAAAATTAAATTCTTAACAAACTCAAAATTTTACCACGTTGCGCCAAGGTGTACCACGATGCACCTTAGCCAATTTTGAACGCCCATAAAATAGGTGTATCTTTGCCGAAAAGATACATCTATTTTTATGGCTAAATGGTGGGATATTTCCCGTATTTGGAAACAACGCGATGAAGTGGTAGAGCAACAGGCCGCGCCCGCGCCGCAAGCCAAAACCACGCAACGTACAACCCCGCGCACAGGTGCAGGGCTGCAATTTTTCTACGCCTCTACTGACACCGCGACAGCCGTAGCCACCGTTTACCGTTGTGTGCAGTTGCTTAGTGATAGCGTAGCCGGTTTGCATTTGCAGTACATGAAGTTAAAGGGCGACCGCTACCAAGAGGACAAAAACAACGACCTACATTATTTACTTACCGTACAGCCTCAACCCGAAATGTCAATTTTCGACTTTTGGAGTATGGCCGTTAAGATGATGCTTTTAGACGGTAACGCCTACATCTACCCGCGCAAAGTCAGGGGAGAGATTACCGACTTAGTGCTTTGCGGGCGCAACACGGTAGGCCACGACGCTTTGAACGGCACGTACACCATTTGCGACGCATATAACGGCGTTTACGGTACGTTTGAGGAATCCGAAGTTATACACCTGTACTTACATTCGTCAGACGGGCGTACAGGCGAGAGCGTACTAAGCCATGCCCGCAATACTCTTACTATTGCACAGGCGGGCGACGTTGAGACGGCAAACCGCTTTATCAATGGCGGTAACGTCCGGGGTATTGTCAGTAACGACAAATCGGTAGTAGGCTTTGGCGAGTATGCAGATGAAGAGTTGGAAAAGACAGCCGCCAACTTAGACGAAAGGTTTATGAACGGTGAGCATATCGTAAGTTTGCCCGGTCAGTCCGACTTTAAGCAAATTTCGCTTTCCTCTACCGATATGCAGTTTTTGGAAACCCGTAAGTTTACCGTCCGGGAACTTTGCCGTTTCTTTGGCGTACACCCGTCGTTTGTGTTTGACGATACGAGCAATAACTACAAATCGGCTGAAATGGCCAATATAACGTATTTGTCGTTTTCGTTAGACCCTATCCTGAAACGTATTGAGGCTGAGTTTACACGCAAACTTATACCGCAGTCGCTTTGCTGCAAACGTATTTTCAAGTTTGACCGTAAAGGCATCTACAGCCTTGATTTGCTTTCGTTGGCGAAGTACCAGACAATGACCATTGCAAGCGGCATTTACACCGTAAACGATTGGCGACACATAGAGAACCAGCCCGCAGTCGAGGGAGGCGATATTACGTTAGTATCTGCAAATCTTATACCGTTGAACGGCGACAAGTTCAAGCCCGGAGGCGGTACAACGAATATAGAAGAAACAAAACCAAGCGAAGAAGATGACGAAGATTAACAAAAGGAGTATCGGATTTGACGTTAGGCTACAAATCCGGGAAGCCGCCGAGGGCGGCGAGAGCCGTATAATTGAGGGCTACGCGCTTAAATTCGGTGTGCGCAGCCGTCTTTTGTGCGATTGGTGGGAAAACTACTACGAGGTATTAGAACCCGGTTGTATTACCCGTGAGACGTTGGACGCTTGCGACATCATGCTTACGATGTTCCACGACCGCCAACTTATCTTAGGCCGTAGTAAGATGGGCGTTGGCACGTTGCACTACGAAATCGACGAAATAGGTGTTAAGTTTTGGTGTGAAGTACCCAAGACAGCCGACGGCGATAAGGCGTTGGAATTGATTTCACGCGGCGACATATCGGGATGCTCGTTTATTTACTCTACCGATGAACGGGATAGCGAGAACGCCGTTAGTTACGAGTTGTCAGGCGAAAAGACAGAGGACGGCGACGATATTCTGTTGCGCCACGTTAAGCGTATTGATAAGGTGTACGACTTTACGATTACACCAAAGCCCGCTTACGAGCAGACAACGGTAAGTAAGCGCGAAGTCGAGGAAGCCGGTGTAGTATTCGACAAACCGAAAACTACGACGGTTGAGCAGCCCAAGACAATAGACCTTGCAAAGAAACGCGAGGCTATCCGAGACGTTAAAAGTATTATTAGCCGTACCGTTTAGGCGGCATATTGTTTAATCTAAAAAAGTTTCTGCAAGATGAAAAAGGAGAAATTTAATTTTCGTGAAGCCTACGAGCGCGTTGACGCTATCAAAGGCCGCCTGAACGAGATGGCGCAGAATCTCGAAAACGACAAGGAGCGCGAAGCGTTTACCGATGCTGAAAAGGGAGAGATTAAGCAGCTTTCCCGTGAGTTGGACATCCTTGAAATGAAAATCAAGGCCAACACCCCTACTATCGCAGTAATGCGTCAGGAGGACATCGAGGACGCTAACGCCAAAATGCGCGAGTGCCTGAAAGAGGGTAAGCCCTTTGAGTTGAAGATTGCCCGCGCCGTTGCACAGTCCTTTGGCGGCAATACCTCTACTTACGGCAGCGGCCTTGCAGGTACGAACCCCGCCGGGCTGACTACGCACGACATCGTAGAGCCGCTTTATAACAAGACTATCCTTTCGGCCATTGGCTCACCGCTGTTGACCGGCTTAAAGGGTAATCACCAGTGGCCCGTAGTCGAGGCTTTCCACGCCACGATTAACGATGAGGGTGCAGAGTTGGGCGACACCAAGATACCCCTTAACAAACTCATTCCGAAGCCGGAGCGTTTGGGTATCGCCGTGCCTATCACCCGCGAAGCCCTGTACGAGACCGATAACCTTGTGCAGTTGGTAGCCACGCAGTATATGCCGGTAGCCATTGCCGAACTGATGAACAAGATTATGTTTAGTCAGGTCAAGGTAAACGGTGCTACTGATTTGGTAGGCCCATTCATTCCCGCCAACATGAAGGCCGACAACAAAAAGACCTACACAGGCGATACGCCCACCCTCAAACAGATTGTCGGTGCAAAGACCGCTATCTTAAAGTGGAACGTGAAGCCGGAGGGCCTTTGCTACGTTATGAGCGACGTAACTAAGGGCGAGTTGGAGGCTACCCCGAAGTGGCCAAACGCAAACCAGGCTATCGTAGACGACAACGGTAAGATTTGCGGCGTACCCGTCTACACCACCAACGAAGTACCCGACGGCCAGATTTACGTCGGCGCGTTTAAGTACGCACCGCAGGGCCTGTTTGGTGACATGGTATTTATCGTAGACCCCTACAGCAAGGCACGTCAGAACGCTATCGATTGTGTGCTTAACGTGGACTACGCTATTAGCGTATTGCGTCAGGAGGCTTTCGCCGTTCTTTCTAAGATTGGCGTTTTCCTTGATAAGTCCGAAATCGAACTTACCGTAGGCGACACTATGGATTTGACCGCATCCGTATTCCCTGTTGGCGGTGCTACCGTTACATGGGCAAGCAGCGCAACCGCAAAGGCTACCGTTGCTAACGGTAAGGTTACAGCCGTCGCCGCCGGTACGTCTAACGTGACCGCAACGATTACGTTTAACGGGCAGACCTATACCGCAACTTGCGTTGTAACCGTCAAGGCCGCAGGCTAAACGATTGTGTAACTAATCAGGAGTGCTTTAAGTTATGGCTAATGTAGTGAGTTTGGAACTCTTTAAGAAGCAGTGCAACGCCGACGAGTTTACGGCAGACGATACGCTTTTGCAGCAGTATTTGGACGCAGCAGAAAAGCACGTTATCCGCTATACCCGTCGTACCCGTGAGGAATTGGCCGAAATGGACGAATCCGGGAATTTCCCCGACGAACTGAAACAGGCCGTCTTACTCATTGGCGCACATTGGTATAACCAACGTGAGAGCGACGCACAAGTGCAGTACCATAGTGTTCCAAACGCACTATTAGCCTTAATGAAACCCTTTAGAAAGTTGGCAAGATGATAGCCGGACGGATGAAATACAAACTTACGCTGTTAGAGCCTACGCAGACCACTAACGACTTTGGCGAAGAGGTTACGACCTATACCGACACCGTAACCGTACACGCCGAGCGCGTAAAGCATACGGGCAACCGTAGCGAAGAGGTAGGCGAGCATTTCCCGGATTATCGCGTTTCGTGGAATATCCGCGACGCGCACACGGTAGCCGAGAATTGGCGCGTACAGCAGTTGGGCGGGTATCTCTATACCGTTGTAGCCATTGAGCCGAATATTGATAGAGGCTATAAGACCCTGATTTGTGAGAGAGTAAACGAGTAACAACCCCAAAAACAAAAAAAGGTATGAAATCCAAAATTATTTTATCAGCGTTGGCACTAATCTTTAGTGTATCGCTTTGCGCGTTTGCCGGTGGAACGGTAGAGCAGCCGCCTACCTACGGCGACGTAGTAGTAACCGAAAAGGCCCAGCAGCCTATTTTCGACGTACCCGGTGAGTACATGATTACCACCTACGACGTAGTACAGGGCGTAGATTTCGTTATGCCTGTTAATCAGGTAACACTACGCACCGACTTTGTAGCCGAGACGTATAACCTTACGTTATCGGGCTTTGCCGATGCTTGCAAAGATGTAATGACTTTCGCACAGGCGCACCAACGATTTAGACAGGCTAACACCTACTTATTTCCTGACAATCGAAGATGCTACCTACGACTATCCGACCAAGCCAAAAGTACCGATAATCAGATGTACGCGCCCGGCAAGTGGAAACGATGGGTTATGGCACAGCGAAAGTAACAACGAATAAACCGCACAGCGTATGCAACCCAGCGAATACACAGGCAGCGAGTGGAAAGAGTTAGCCAAGGAACTAACGCCACGCCAACTACGTAACGCCCTGAAACGCTCATACCGCGCCGAGGCAAAAAAGGCGTTAGGCATAGCCCGGAAATACTTAGGTACAAGCGGGCTGCAAGTTCAGGGAAACAAAAGCGATTGGGATAAGGGCATACGTAGCCACATCTACAGCCGAGGCGGTGGCTTTATGATTACCGTCAAGGCCCACCGGGCTAACCTGAAAGGGCAGGGCGAAAAGTCAATGCACGAAAACCGTAAGGGCTTTAAGAAACCTGTACTTATGTGGGCTGAAGAGGGTACAAAGGAACGTCAGCGAGGCGGCAAGAAAATACGTATAAAGCACGGTATCTATGGCACACACCGAAGCGGCAAAACGCAATATTGGACGGAAACCATACGTAAGGATGGAATACCGACGGGCCAAATGGGTGCTTACGGATTTCTTGAAAGAGCGACACCCGAAATGTTCCAAACCGTAGAACACGATTTAGGTACGGAAGTAGGGGTAGCCGTAGAGAAAGTGGCTAAGAAATGCGGATTTGTTTAACGCTAAGAGTATTAAGTTATGGCAGTAAATAAGACATCGTTAAGCGTTGGCGAAATTATCTACGACGTTCTGACAAATGACGCGGAGGTTATGGCACGGGCAAATAAGGTTTTTCCCGTTGTCACGGACAAAGCCACATTACCGTATGTAGCGTATCGCCGTTCACGCCTGGAGCATAACCCGGCCAAGGGTACGCAGGGAGCGGACACCGTGCAAATAGATGTACTTTGCTTTGCCGCCAAATATGGCGACGGGGTGCAGTTGGCCGAAGCCGTCAGACAGGCTTTAGACGGTAAGCAAGCCGCAAAAGACACCCTGATTATGCGGAGTTGCACGATTGCCGGAGGCGAAGAATACTACGAAAACGATGCTTATATACAGGAATTAAATTTTACCATTAAAGTATAAGAAATTATGTCAGCACCAAACACAGGCTACATTAACGGTAGCGACATTCTGTTAAGCGTAGGCGGCAAGGCTATTGGCCATTGCACAACTCACACGCTTACTTTTAACAGCGAGACCAAGGACAGAGCCGTAAAGCCCGCTGCATCCCAAGGCACTTCAGCCGGTTTGTGGAAAGGTAAGGGCGTTGTCGGCCTTAGTATCTCTATTAGTGCCGAGGGATTGCGCTATTATGGCGAAGCAGAAAACGGTTATTCCGAGTTGTCCGCTTTGTGGGGCGCAGCCGCCTCTATCGAGGTTAAGGCTTTCCAACGTGAGGGCGACGCATCACCTTACGTAAAGGGTAAGTTTGTTATCACCAATTTGGAGGAAACAAGCCCCGCGCAAGACGATGCTACTTTCTCTATCAGTCTGGAGAGTGACGGCGAACCCGATATTTACCCCGGCAAGGAGAGCGAGTAAGTAACGACTAATTCCTACAATCATGGCGAAAGTAGAAATTACTATCAATGGCGTAGCGTACCCCTGTAGGCAGACTATGGGGGCTATGCTACGTTTCAAACAGGAAACCGGCAAGGAGGCTACGGAGATTGACCCCGGAAGTTTCAGCGACCTTTGTACGTACCTTTGGTGTTGCGTCAAATCAGCATCTAAGGCCGATGGCATAGATTTTAATTTGTCGCTTATGGACTTTGCCGACAATGTTACACCCGAAGAGGCTACGGAGTGGGCCGAGGCTAACAAAGAGCAGTCAGACGGCGAGAATACAGAAAACAGCGAGACACCCGAAGAAAAAAAAACTTAGGGATTAACGACTACTTAGGCTTTGCGTTGGGCTGCATACACCTATCGTTTGACGATTTTTGCAGGTGTACCCCAAAGGAATTTGAGAGCATTTGCAAGGCGTACCACGACCAACGCGAAGCCGATTACAAAGACGGGTGGGAACGCGCAAGGGCGATAATAGTTGCTACCCTACGGCCACACTTGAAAGGACGGCCAACAGCGCAAAAAGTCTACCCGCTACCGTGGGATAAAACAAAAACCCAGCCGCAGAAAAAAGCCCCGAAGCCGCTAACGGCAGAGGAAAGCAAAGCGAGGTTTGAAAAGTTGGTAGCAAGGGTTATGAACGCTGACAATGGCGAAGATAAGTAGCATTATCAGGATTGCCCGAAGCGATATAGAAAATAAAAGCCACAACAGCGGTAAGCCCTGACAACGCTAAGTTAGCGTAGAATCCGGCTAAGATGCTGATTACGAAAACAGCAAAGGACACTACGAAAGTCAGAAGCGACCCGGTGGCTATTATGCTTTTTATACCTTTCATGCTGCAAAGATAAGAATAAAAACCGATATAAGTAAGTAACGAAGCGTTAAAAATGTCAAAAGACGTAAAATTTAACATACGACTAACGATTGACGGTAAGGAGCAAATCGTTACCGCGTCTACCAACGTAAAGCAATTTGCGCAAGAGTTGGAGATTGCCCGTACCGAATCGACGAAACTTAGGGATGATTTGTTAAAGATTACCCAAGTAGGCGCGTCTTTTCAAAACGCTTTAACAGGTGTGCAGCAGCTTACCGGGCTTATGCGCACGTTTACCGCCGCTAACGCTATGCAGGTTGAGGCCGAAACGAAGTTGGCTAACAATATGCGTAACACGATGGGCGCGAGGGAAGAGGAAATACAGAGTATCAAAGACCTTTGTACAGCGCAGCAGCAGTTAGGCGTTATCGGTGACGAAGTGCAGTTAGCGGGCGCACAGGAATTAGCCACCTACCTTGAAAAGAAAACAAGTTTGGAAACGCTCATACCTGTTATGAACGATATGTTAGCGCAGCAGTACGGTTTGAACGCTACGAGCGAAGCAGCCGCGCAAATCGCTACCATGTTGGGTAAGGTGATGGACGGACAGGTAGGCGCACTTTCCCGCTACGGTTACAAATTCGACGAAGCCCAGGAGCAAATACTAAAGTTTGGCACAGAATCAGAACGCGCCGCCGTTTTAGCAGAGGTAGTAAGTAGTGCCGTAGGCGGCATGAATGAAGAGTTAGCCAAGACAGACGCGGGTAAGGCCAAACAAGCCGCCAACGCTATAGGCGATATAAAAGAACAGGTAGGCGCGTTGTTTAAGAGCATAGAGCCTACTATTATCGCTATCGGTGAAATGGGTATGGCTTTGATGGCCATTGGTACTACGGTGCAGGGTATCAAAGGTATCTACGTAGCCGTCGTAGCGGCTACAGGTGCTATTAAGAGTATGACCATAGTAACGGTTGCGCAGTCCGCAGCCGGTAAGGTAGCCGCCGCCGTGCAAGCCCTTTGGACTAAGCAACTATACTACGGCAAAGTCGCTATGTACGCATGGACGTTTGGCGCGAAGTTGGCCACCGTTCAGGCTATAGCAATGCGAGCCGCTATTTTGGGCCTTATGGCCGTTACAGGCGTTGGCCTTGCTATTGCAGCAGTAGCCGGTATTATTTCCCTGTTTGCAAGCAATACAGACGATGCAACCGACAGTATGAAAGCCGCTAATCGGGAGGCACGTTTGGCCGAGGAAGAGGCGGGCCGGTTAAGCGAGTTGGAAAGCGCAACCGCAGACGCTTACACCAACGCCGCATCTACTCTTAACATCTATCAGAAGAAATTAAAAGACCTGATAGACAAAAAGGCTACAGGGGCCGACATCACCAAGGAAGAAAAGAAAATAGTTGGAGAACTTAACGACACCTACGGCGAGACGATGGGCTACTTTGCCAGCGTTTCGTCATGGTACGAAGCCCTGATAGCCAATAGCGAGGACTATTGCAAACAGATGGTTTTGGAGGCTAAGACCCGTACACTTGCAAATCAGATTGCGGCAAAGGAGGCCGAAACCCATAACCTGATTTACGACGAGCAGGGCAATAAGAAAAAGTACAGCACGCAGAATGAGACCTACACCGAAACCGAATTTGTAGAAGATGTAAACGGCCAAAAATTGCCGTCGGGATGGCATGAGGTGGAAATACCCGGTACGAGTGAGTTAGATAAGGTAAACCAACAAATAAAAGATAATCAGGCGGCTGTTGCTCATTTACAACAGCAGATGCAGGACGCGGTTAAGGAGGCAAGCCAACTTAACTTTAGTGTAAGGGGTAGTGCTACCCGGCCTAATCCTACGCCTACCAAACCGACTAAGAGCGGCAAAGAAGATAAGCAGCTTATCGAGAACGCCCGGACGTATAAGGATTTAACTAATAACGTCGCTTACTATCAGCAGGAGTTAGAGAAATGCGATATTACCGACACTAACCGCATTATGACCCTTGCACGGGCAAAGAAAGCCGCCGAGGATGCAGTTAAGGCGTTTAAGGATATGACCGACGCGGCAATGATGCCGACAGAGTTAAACACCTTAGACGATTACGATAAGAAGTTGCAGGCCCTACGTAATCAGCGCAGGACGGCAAGTAAGGAGAATATCGCGCAAATTGACGCGGAAATAGAGCGCATAGAGGCCGCTAAACAGGCTTTGGAAGATGAAAGCGTAGCCGCGTTGCAAGATGAAGAGATACGAACCTACGACCAACTAAACAAGAAACTTGCATACTATAACCGTCTGTTGAAGTCAGGCGACGAAGCACAGCGGGAATTTGCGCAGAACGGTATTAACCGCCTGAATGAGTTGCAAGAAAAGTGGGATGATGCTTTGGCGGCAATGAGTTTGCCGGCAACTACGAATAACATCAAAGACATAGACGCGGCTATTTCGTTCTATTCAGCACGTCAGCAAAAAGAAGATGCCGACCAGATACAAAAGACACAGCGCATTATCGACGAACTGACAGCCAAAAAGAAGTCTTTGCAGTTGGGTATCGAGTTACCCGAAATGCAACGCGAGATAGCCGAGGTAAACGCGCTTTCAGGCCGCGAGTACAAAGTAAGGATTAAGGGCTACGGCTTTGATGAACTTACTAAGAAAATCCGGGAACTGCAAAGGATTTTGGCCGACACCAAAAACCCGGTTACTGACAGCCAACGCAGAGACATAGAGGGTATGATTGCCGTCTATGAGCAATGGCGTAAGCAGTCTATTTCCGCTTTCGGTAGTTTACGCGACGGTTGGAACGGTATTAAGGGCATCGGTAGCGGTATTGAGAGCATAAGCAACGCCTTAGAGGGTAACGGTAACGCATGGCAGAAAGTTACGGCTTTCGTGGATGGCTTTATACAGATAGTCGAGGGTATCAATACCGTAATAGGTATTATAGATATGCTTACGACGGCCACCACAGCGCACACCATAGCCAAGGGCGCAGAGAGTGCAGCCATTGTAACGGCCACTACGACACAGGGCGTTGAGGCCGCAGCGCAAGAGGTTGCAGCCGCCGCCGCGATACCGACTATTATTGCAAACAAGGCTTTGACCGCAAGTTACGTACAACTTGCATCCGCTATGTATATGGCCGCGCACGCCTACATACCGTTTGCAGGTTTTGGTATTGGTGCAGGTTTTTCAGCCGCCGCCGTTGCAATGGTACAGGCTATCGGGTTAATGCCATTTGCAGAGGGTGGCGTTGTTTCAGGCCCCACGATGGCACTTATTGGCGAGTACGCCGGGGCAACCAACAACCCGGAAGTAGTGGCCCCGTTGGATAAGTTGCGCGATATGATAGAGCCGCAAGGTGAGATTTTCGGCAAAGTCCGCTTTGAGTTGGAGGGCCGGAAGTTGGTAGGAGTTATCGAAAGAGAGTACAACCACAAAAAGCGTAGTTAAGTATGGCAAAGGTATTAAGATACATGGGTGAGTTTCTTAGCCGCGCAAACGTGGTTTGGCGCGTTGAGATACTGCAAGAGGGCTACAGCGGCAACGTGGGCGTATTGGACTTTGAGGCCGACGAAGCGTTAGTAATTGATTGGAAACACGCCGACAAAGAAGAGGTGATTTGCGGCAGCGAAGCCACGTTGAAGTTAGAAAGCCCAGGCGATAGAACCTACGAAGATTTATACACAATCGAGGTAGGCCGTATTAGGATGGACGTTTACCGTAACAACGCCCTCTATTGGAGTGGCGCGTTAGACCCGGAGTTTTACGAAGAGCCTTACGAGAAAGCCCGTAAGTACGTCGTTACGCTTACGTTTAGCGACTTTGGTATATTGGATAGGCTAAAGTACAACTTATCGGGTATGCAAACGCTACAATCCATTTTGCTTAATGCTTTGCAGCGTAGCACCATTAACTACGCCTACTTAGATGCTGATACCTATTGCACTACCTATTTCGAGGGTACGAACACCAAGGCGAACCCGGCGGCGTTGGCCGTGCGTAGCGAAAATTTCTTTGATGAAGATGCAGAGCCAAGCACGCTAAAAGAAACGATAGAGGGTATTTTGCAGCCGTTGGCGTTGAAGATGATACAGCGTAACGGTAAAGTCTACGTATTCGATTTGAACGGCTTGCACAGCGCAGCGCGTAGGGCTATAACGTGGGATGGTGACAGCCAGACGATGGGCGTAGATAAGGTAGCAAACAACGTGAAAGTAAACTTTTCGCCCTATTCGTCGGCAGAGTTGCTTAACGGTGAATTGGAATACGGCGGCGAATATTCCGTAGAGCAGGTTAATTTGGTAGCCGACCCCGGAGCGTCGTATTACTCTTATTATCCTGACTATAGCGAAGACCACCGGCAGGGCGGTAATTGGGATTACAACCTAATTAACTTTACTATCTTTATCAGTACGCAGGGTAAGGGCTTACGCTACCTGAATCCCAATGCGAGATATTGCCATATATTGCCATTGGTAGGCGGGCCGTCAGAATGTACCGCGATAGCATGGGCGTTTCATTCAGGAGGACACGGCGGGTTAGATACGGGATGGCCGAAACGCATACTTAACAGCGTTACCCAAGAAAGCGGTATGCAGGTAATGCAGACGCACAAAGTATTCTTACCTACGCTAACGTCAGAGGGCCAAAAGTCGTATTATGTACGCCTTACGCTTGAAATGCTGTTGGATGCAAGATACAACCCGTTTACAGAGGGTAACGACGGTAACGAGGGCGGCAACTACGACCGCATGAAAACCCGTACCGGCTACGCCTTTGTGCCTGTTGCTATCAATATGTACGACAGCAACGGTAACGCCGTTTGCCACTATGACAATAGCAGTATAGCCAAGGGAGGCACGAAAGGCCATTTGGCATATTGCAAAGGCAGTTGGGTATCGGGCGCAGGTGGTTTTGGTAGTGCCTATTTGGAATACTACGACCCAAGCGACCTTTGGGAAAGTGCCGGTATATTGGGATGGAAGAAAAACCGCCATTGTATAGGCCGACCGGGTAGGGGTAACGTGGACGTAATGATTTACGATAGTTTTAAGCAGATGGCCGACGGCCAATATATGCCGTACCCAACACAGGGCGGCTATTTGGAAGTGACCGTTTACGCCGGGGTGCAATGTTTCGATATGGACGAAACTATAGGTCCTTTACATATTCAGCAAACGCCGTGGAATAGCCCGAAATATTGGGTAGACGATAACCGCTATAACCAAGTCCGATGGCTGTTATACAAAGCCCCTAAAGTGGAGTTGGTGAAAAATAACCTGATATTCGATGCAGCCGAGTTAGACGATGTAGAGTATTCGGGCTATATAAACAAGCACGCCAAAGAGGAAATAAGCATAGATACTACGTGCGGTACGGCTAACACGACTTGCCCGACGGCAAAGGGTATCTATTGCCGGGCATCCGATAGTCTGCAAATCCAAAAACTCAAAAGGGCGGGCGTTACAGACCACCCGGAAAAGTTGCTTATCGGTACGCTCTACAGCCAGTTTGCAGCCCGCAAAACCACGCTATCAGGTGAAGCCGTATTAGACCCCGGCGACCTTTGCGTTTACACCGAAAGGAACCAGGCGGGCAAAGTCTTTATGCTGAGCAGCGAACAACAAAACGTAATTATGGACACCGCCGACGCGCTTTATACAGAGTTCAACGCCGACGAATACGACGCAATAGAAGAGGTTAATAGTTAAGGGTATGGATAAACATTATACGTCAGTAGTTACCAACAGGACACCCCGCCCGCGTAGTAAAAGACTACGTGAGCAGGGTATTGGTAGCGCAAATAGCGTCGTAGTTTTGAACGCCGACACGGGAGGCAGTAGCGTTACGCCCGGCGACGGCCACACCCACGCCAACAAAGCAGCGTTAGACCAGATTACAACGGATAGCCAAGGTTACGAGTACCTGACTTATCTTAAAGAGGTAGTAACTACAGACCCCGAAACAGGCGAAGAGGTTACGGCGTATCAGAAAGTAACGGAAAAGGTCAAAGCCGGTTACGCTGATATGGCCCACGACTTAGACCCCGACAGCCCGGTACGTAATCAGTTTCTTAGCCGCCTCTATAACGACGTTGCAGCCGGTAATATCACTTTCCAACAGGCTATACACGTTTTGGGTATCGCTCATTTCGGAGGCGAGGCGCAGTTTGGTACTTTCGTTAAGTCGCTCTACGCCGGTAGTGGTGCAGGTATTGACAACTTAGGTAACGCCGAGTTTGAAAGCGTCAGGGTACGCACATACTTTGAGGCCGTAGAGTTGATTATTAACCGCCTATCGGCTATCGAGGGCGACCAACTACTTACAGAGGCCGACACCATAGAAAGCGTTACCGACATAGGCGATAATTGCTACCGCCTGAAACTGCATAGCAAGTGGGAGGGCTATTTTACCGCACAGGCACAGAACAACGTCTTAAAGGGTATCATTAACAACTTAGGCGCAACGGCTTTAGGCTATACAAGCCCCGGAACTAACGCCGCTATGTACACAAGTTGGATGCGGGTAAACAGCGTAAACCCCGCCAATAATACTATAGAAGTTACGATGTACCCCGACGAAGATACACCCGCCGGGCATAATTTCCCGCCGTGCGAGTTGATGAAGATTGCCCGTTGGGGTAATCAGACAGACACCACGCGCCAAAGCTGCATCTACCTATCGAGTACAGAGGGCCGGATTGTCAAACTAACGGGCGTTACTAAGCCTATTATTGACGCGACAAATTACGGTGCAACCTTTGGAAGCCTACCCGATTTCGTAAGGACGCTAACGGATGATGACGGCAACCTGTTACCTATCCGCGAGGGTTTGGACTATATGTATATTCCCGGCATAGTTACGATGGATATTATACGCCTCAACAAATGGACTATGAAGCCTATTTGCGAGTACGTAGACCGGGGAGAATGGCAACCCGACGGCCTGTATTACTTTGAGGCCCTAAACCCGGCTACAGGCGTTTACGAGATTTCCGACGTATGGTATTGCGGTTGCAAGTGGCGTTGTTGTCACAACCTGACTACGACGGCCCCACGTTGGAACAATACCCATTGGGCTATGTTGGAGGGCAACCTCGGCTTTACGGTGGAGTTCAACGATACGGACGTGCTTTTCGACCCCGACCGTTTCGACCTGACTTTGCAGATTATAGCCAAAATCTATAATCAGGACGTGACCGCCGACATATTGGCCCAAGATGTAGTTTGGACGCGCTACAGCGAGGACGCAAACGGCGTAGAGCGAGTGGCAAGCGATAACGCATGGGCTATACGTAGGGGCAACGCGGGCAAGTCTATACACCTGACAGCCGAGGACATAGATTTTAACGGCTACGTGCCTAAAGTGGTACGCTTTACGGCCACCGTGACACTACGCGACGGTATGAACAACGCCGCCGCGCAGGACAGCGCAGTATTTGAGTATTAACAATAAAACGACAAAGGCAATGAAGATTAAAAGATTTGATTTCAATTTTCGACCGCTGCAAGTAGACATAAGTTTTACTACGTCGGGAAGCATACCCAACAGGCAGAACTACGACGCGGCAACGGGAGAGTACACGCCCGATTTCACGCTTACGCCGCTTATTATCCAGCCCGAAGTCAGCGTAATAGACAAAGACGAAGTGCTACAGGCCGGGCGCGTAAACCAAAGTTTGACTAATATAGCATGGTACGAGATTGACAACGGTACGCGCACCCTGATTGCAGCCGCTAACGAAAACTACGAAATGACTACGAGCGGCAGCAACGCCGGGCGTATCAAGGTAAAGCGCAATGCCACCGTAAACACCGTGCTTACGTTGGAGTTTAACGCGCAGTACGTAGACCCCCGTACTAATCAGATACACACAATACAAAAAACCTATCCCGTTTATTGCGATAACGCGACGGTTGGTTTTCCTGAATTGTTCTTAGATGCAGCCGACCAAACCCTGTATAACCCGCTTGTGCATGAAGATACGCAGGTAGTGAAAGCGAGCCTGAAATTAGGCGGTAACGAGGTATTGGCAGCGCGTCGTATCTTTGTGTGGGAAAAGTACCGTAGTGATGGCTCATGGACGCAGGTAGGCACGGACGAAACTTTGGACTACGACGTTACCGTAGCAAACGACGGTTTGAGCGTTACCATAGACCGTAGCAAGATGGGCAGCGAGTTGTACCTACGTTGCAGGGCCAAATACGACGTTTACGGCGACCCGGCAAGCGTTACCCTGACAGACGGTAGCCCCTCAAAGGTTATTTCGTTTATCCGTAGAATCCCGAAATTTGAGTTTGATATTGCGGGCGTACCTACCAATATACCCGAAATAGTTTCGATTGCGCCCAACGCCTCAATATGGGATGTAAACGGCCCCATTGACAACCCCGAAAGGGAACTATTGCCGCTTTGGTACGTTGCTACCAACAAGGCATCGGGCAGCTTATCGTACACGCAGGTAGGACACGGCGCAAACCCCGTTTTGCCCACTAAGGCTATGAGCCAGCAATACGGCGCAGTATTCGGCTTAGACGTTAAGGATTGCGGCCCTACGTGCGCTATGGAAGATAGCGACGGCAAGGTATTTACCGACAGCGACGGAAAAATATTATTATTCAAATAACATTAAAACTTTCGATTATGGCACGTTACATTAAAGCAAATCCAAAAGTGGTTAGTTATCTGCATTTGGAAAACGACAGAAACAAGTTAAAGGATGGCAACTATATTCTTTGGTTGCAAGACATGATGGCCTTTGGCCCGCTACCGCGTTTGGCCGACACCCTACAGCGTATCGGTGCTATTGCGCTTTTGCCCCACGAAGCCCGCGAAGAGCAGTACGGTATAACCACGCGCCCGCTACCTGTAGCCACCGACCCGGAATTTATCATAGAAGAGCCGGAGGCCGAAACCGAGACACCCGCCGGGGAATCAGGCGACGGCAACGGTGAGACAGAGACCCCGACAGGCGGCGAGGGTACAGGCGAGAGCGAGACACCCGCAGAGGAACCAGGCGAGGGTACAGGCGAAACCGAAACGCCCGTAGAGACACCCGCCGAGGAAACGGAAACGCCTACCAACGGCGAGACCGAGACACCGGCCAACGGCGACCAACCAGGAGAGGGTGAAACGGAAACGCCTACCAACGGCGACACCGAAACCCCCGGAGAGGAAACCGAGGAATCTAACGAGGAAACGGAAAGCATCGACAGCGGCGACGTTGGCGACGTAGAAGATGTGTTAAACCCTAACAATGAGGAGGAATAAACTATGAGTAGCGCGTCAACAACCAGAACTATTAAGTTCATAAGCAAAGCCGGTACGTACATGGCTACTATCATGTGCCCGGACGGCGATTTGTTCCAGTATTGGGATGGCACAGGGGCAGACCAAACCGTTTTCCCCAACTTTGCCACGATGCAACCTAAGTTGAATTTCATTTGCACGTCGAGCCGCGTAGCCGAGGGCATAGCAACTATAGCCTCTATGCGCTACTATTTCGGCGGCACAGAGATTACGTTTAACGCAAGCGGCTATAGTACCGGCCTGTTTGGTGACGGCACGGCTAACGGCAGTTACTTTAAGAAGTACGCCGCCGACGGTAGTACGAATCTGTACCCCGGTTTGCAGATATTGAAGAATATCGCGGCCCTTGCAAGTTACCTACCCGTTACTATCAAGATGGTAGCCACTATCTACTACGGTACACAGGAGGATAGCATTTCAGCCGACTACACTATACCCATTCAGCAAAAGGCGCAGTTTGCCGGTAAGGTTACTATCGTTGCGGGCGATAACAAGAGTTTCGTTATTAGCAGCAAGGGCGACAGTTGTATTTTGCAGGCTAAAGCCTACAGCAACGAGGGCGCGTTATCCGTTGGCCTTACCTACAAGTGGGAGCAGTTCGACCCGACAGCCGCCGGAAACGTGGACGGTTGGAAGTTGTTAGGCAGTTCGGATAACGAGGGCTTTGGCAATTCCGCGACCCTTACCGTAACGGAAAGCATGATAGACACCTACGGCGAGTTCAGGCTAACCGTTAAACGTAACGGCTCATTCTACGGTATGGACGTGCAGGGCGTTGTCGATAAGTCAGACCCTTACGACATTGACCCGCACCCCAGCCCCGAAGATGAAACGATAGACGAAGATACGAGCAGCAGCCGCGACCATGTGACTTATACGCCTGTATTGGTTACGAGAGGCGGCACAGCCGTTTCGCCTAACCCCCTCTACTATTTCTTAGTTAGAGACGCGGCGGGCGTTGTGTTGAACAAGTACAGAGACGGTAACGCCGCCGTAAACGGTAGCGACCCAATGGAACTTTCAACTAACGCGATGGCATCGTACACCGTTACCCGTGAGCAATGCCAAGCCGGAGGCGGTGATATTTCAATAACCATTCAGGCAGCAAGTTAAAAAATCGTTTAGCACTATGGGAGTAGCAGTAACACGAGTAGTTAAGTTTATCCGCAAAGGTACGGGAATTTCCCGTACCGATGTGGAGTACGCAGATAGTACGAGTAATTCCGTAGCCCCTACGTCGGGATGGACTACAAACGCCCCGGCATGGCAAAACGGGCATTACATTTGGCAGCGGGTAAGGTTTATCTATACCGACGGCACAGACGGTTATAGTAACCCGGTTTGTCTTTCAGGCGGTAAGGGTATTTCCAAGATTGAAGAATATTACCTTGCTACGTCGGCATCGTCAGGCGTAACAACGGCTACGCAGGGATGGACTAAGGCCGTTCAAAGTGTTACGGCTACTAATAAGTATCTTTGGAACTATGAAGTAGTGACCTATACCGACGGCACTACGACTACTACGACACCCGTAATAATAGGTACATACGGCGACAAAGGCGTAGGCATTACGTCTATAACGGAGCATTATTTGGCTACGTCTGCATCGTCAGGCGTTACGCGCTCTACGTCGGGATGGACTACAAGTATTCAGAGCGTTACGGCAACAAAGAAATACCTTTGGAACTATGAGACCGTAACCTATACAGACGGTAGTACAGCCGACACAGACCCCGTTATTATAGGTGTTTATGGTGACAAGGGCGATACCGGCAACGGCATATCGTCGGTAGTCGAATACTACTTAGCGAGTTCGTCAAGTTCAGGCGTTACTACATCTACGACGGGATGGACTACAGACCCGACGGCTACAGCGGCCACAATGACCTCTACCAAAAAGTACCTTTGGAACTACGAGCGCATAAACTACACAAACGGTACACACGTAGACACAACGCCCGCTATCATTGGCCGCTTTGGTGATACCGGCGTAGGCATTACGTCTATAACGGAGCATTATTTGGCTACGTCTGCATCGTCAGGCGTTACGCGCTCTACGTCGGGATGGACTACAAGTATTCAGAGCGTTACGGCAACAAAGAAATACCTTTGGAACTATGAGACCGTAACCTATACAGACGGTAGTACAGCCGACACAGACCCCGTTATTATAGGTGTTTATGGTGACAAGGGCGATACCGGCAACGGCATATCAAGTACGACGGCCTACTATCTTATATCGGCTTTGAGAACAGGCGTAACACGTTCTACGAGCGGATGGGTGGCTAACACGTTTCAAGTACCAACCGCCGAAAAACCCTACGCCTGGAGATACGCGAAAGTAGTTTATACAAACGGCTATACCGTCTATACCGACGCGGAACTGATAGCCGTTTGGCAAGCCGGGGCAAATCCTAATTTGCTCGATGATACCGAGTTTAAGAGCATAGAGGATATGAAAGCGTGGGATAAACGCGCCTACTACGCCCCTGTAAGCGGGCAGACAACGCCCGCCGAATCTAACGCGGACTATATTACTACAGGTACACAGGGCGAAAAGTCTTATTATTCTAAGACAAATTACGACAATACCCGGCTTTTATACAAAGAGATTTTGCGGCAACCTATTTGGGAAAACGCGACCGCCGGAATTAAGAAAATAGAACCCTCTACGTGGTACACCTTTTCTTTCTACGCAAAGGGAATTGGTTGCACTACGTATATATATCCGTCATGCGTTGATACGTCGGCAGATTTCTTTATAGACGGTGTTAAGCAAGAAACCGTACCAAGCGACGCGGCAAAGGCATGGACTTTTACAGGCAGTTGGGTAAGACACACCGTTACGTTTAAGACTAAGAGTAGTTTCTATAATTCAAGCGCAGGAGAGTACAGCACACAAAGCATACTATTCCGTTTGACCCCGAAAACCTCTACGTCAGCATCTAACTATGCCTATATATGTATGCCTAAGTTAGAAGTTGGTATGATGGCCACCGCCTATATGCCGAGTAAATCAAACTTAGTAGGTGACAGAGGCCCAGCGTTAAGAGGCCCGCAGGCGTGGAGTGATTGCGCCGTAGGCTATTCGTTCATGCAGGGCGCAGAAAACGAAGCCTACGCCGACGTGGTTTTGTATAACGGCAACTACTATAGTTGTATTAAGAGCCACACGAAAGCCGCCGACAATTACCCGACAAGTACAAAGGACACTACTAACGGGTATTGGAAATTAGGTGAAAAAGTAGACTTAATAGCAACCCGTATTCTGTTAGCGACTTACGCCTTAGTGAAAAACTTAGGCGTTGAGGCTATCGACATGAAAGACAGCGGCGGTAATATCTTATTCCAAGCCAAAGACGGTGTAGTTACCTGTAAGACCGGCACGTTTGAAAACGTATTGGTAAAAGGTGGTTTGCGTAGCCCGTTCACCTATTTAGGACGCGGCAACACATTCGATAATAACTTTTCGGATAATATCGCCGTCTATAGCGCGTCGCAATCTACCTACGCTTTGCCGTGGACTACTGACCAGTCAGGCCGCAAGGTGGTTATAACTAACTACTATTGGAACGGCAGTTATTCGACGGCATCCGGGTACGCGCAACTAACAGCCCCGACCGGCAAATATTTCTACGAGGACGGCGTACAGAAATCTACTATCAAATTAAGCCGCGAGGCCGTAGAGTTATTGGGCTATGGCGATAGTAGTAATTTCTACGGTTGGATTGTGCTAAAGCGAATCGACTTAGGCACAGAATCCCGCTACGGCCACCACATGAAGATGTTAGCCGTTGGCACGGTAGTAAACGGCTCAATATCCTATCATACGTTCGACGGTACGACTATGACCGCTTCAAGAACGGAAACGGGTACTTATACGGTCACATGGAATAACAATAATTGGTTTGCGGATAGCAGCCACGTATTCGCTATGGCTACAGGTGGAAGTAATAGTAACAACGACGGCCACGTATTCGCGTCAGTAATCAGTAAAACGAAAACATCAATAACCGTAAAAACGGCTGATGACTCAAGTCTAAACGACGGTACTTTCAATTTCTTCATAATGAACTTTAACGATTGGATTTACCTATAAACCAACAGCGTATGAAAACAAAAGTAATCTTTAACGACACTATCCCGTTTAAGGGATTTATCGCTATGTGTTTGTGGCCGTTTATATTCGTCAGGAATAACGCGGCAAACCACTATAACACGGTGGCAAACAACCACGAACACATACACGCGGAGCAACAAAAGGAAATGCTTTTAGTTGGCATCGTATTAGCCGCTATCGGCTACGTCTTTGTCGGACTTTGGGCGTTGCTCTTTGTGCCTTTGTTCTTTTGGTGGTATGGTATCGAATACCTGTACCGGCTTTGTCAGTACCGCAACACCAATAAGGCGTACCGTAACATTTCCTTTGAACGTGAGGCATACGCCAACGAAAAGGATTTGGCCTACTTAGGTAGTCGCAAGCCTTACGAATGGACTAAGTATTTACACATTTAATAACCCCATTAAATTTTAAGTATTATGGCAGTTAAGCAAACAAAAAAATTGAATGACAGCAGCGTAACAGACGTTACGACCGTCAACAGCACCGACCGAATCCTTATGCGGGATAGCAGCGGTAAGTTAATCCCCATTTCGCTTGCAAACCTGAAAGCGGCTATGATGGGAGGTGTAGACCAAAACGTACAGATGGACGGCGTTTTCATTATGTACCATCGTAAACAAGACGATTACCCCGTAATGGTAAAGCCTCACAAGTGGCCAAGCCTACAAAGTAGCGGCGAAGTGGCCGACGGCGTAGCCATCGTAGAGGGTGGCAAAATCCTTATCGTTGCGCCTACTGAATCGTCTATGACATGGAGTAGCGCAGCCGTCAGCGGTGGCGGCGTAACCACGTCAGACCGCGTTACGGCTTTGAACGATTGGGCCGGTAAAGCAAACACGACGGCACAGATTACGCACGCCGAATGTAGTAGCAACGCCTACGCCCCCGGATATTGTGCAAACTACAGCCGCGTAAACGCCAACTCTAAGGGCCTGACAGCCGGTAAGTGGTGGCTACCGTCATTGGGCGAAATGATGATGATTTACGCCAATATGACAAAGATTAACTACGCGCTTTCGCTGATTAGTGGCGCAACGCAGTTAGCCGAAGCCGCTTATTGGACTTCTACCGAGATC
>Ga0256407_10001399_pt1 | contig 51426 bp, 41 predicted proteins | sample RumenRJG_04DNA_FD_193489 | JGI IMG/M metagenome (GOLD analysis project Ga0256407, IMG submission 193489) | Bovine rumen microbial communities from Lethbridge, Alberta, Canada - RJG_04 | ecosystem: Host-associated > Mammals > Digestive system > Stomach > Rumen | place: Canada: Alberta... | reverse complement strand
TTAGAAAAGGAGAAAGATACAACCCAGATTACGACTATTATGCAGCTCTTAACGCTGCTTGAAGGTCAAAGTGTTAAATATATAGTTAAAACAAGAAATATATTAGGAATTTAACATAGAATGCAGATAATTTTCTTGCTGGATTATATGAATACTATCCGCATGGCTTGGGGCGCAGCCCCTTTCTGTGATTTCTGTGATTTCTGTGTGAATTAAAATTCTATTTCTGTGTGAAATAAAAAACTCTCTCTGTGAGACTAGATACTATGGGGAACACCTTCGACTTTCTTGATGAAATGATTGATGACTCCATGGAGAACAAGCCATAGGGCGAAGTCGATGATGAGGATGTACGTGACGTTCAGGTACTGGTTCAGGTAGTAGTTGAACACCATGTAGAACAGGGAAAGACTCACGATGGTGATTACTACGTACCGCTTGTGCATACCCGCCCGCAGCAGCTTGTGATGGATATGGTTGCGGTCGGGCTTGAACGGGTTACGACCCTTGCGGATGCGGTGTACCGCCACACGGAGCACATCGAACGCCGGCACCAGCAGGGCGCTGATGGCCACGATGACATGGTTGGTGGTGTTCACCCCTTCGGCACCGGTCAGACAGATACGCAGGGCGAGGAAGCTGACGATATAACCCAAGGTAAGACTGCCCGTGTCGCCCATAAACAGCTTATGTCCGCGTTTCTGGTTCCCGAACACATTATAGAACCAGAAAGGCACCACCACACCTAAGGTAGAGAACGACAGGAGGGCATAGATGAGCTGCCGCTCCTTGATGAAGATGAATCCGAAGGCCGTAAGGGCCAGGATGGTCAGACCGGAGGCCAGTCCGTCAACACCGTCTATCAGGTTAAACGCATTGGTGATATACACCACGATGAAGATGGTGAGTGGATAGCTGTAGCGGGCACGGATGGTGGTAAAGCCCATGAACCCGTCGAGGTCGTGCAGCCACAGACCGGAGACGGCCAGGAGGAGTCCGCAGATGATCTGTGCCACGAACTTCGACCGGTAGCTGATGCCGATCAGGTCGTCGCCCACACCCACCACATACAGGATGGTGCCTCCTGCCAGCAGGAAGAGGAACTCCACCAGTACGATGCGCTCAGGGATGAAGATCACATCGTAACCCAGGAGGTAGCGCACCGCCATCATCAGCGAGATGGAGATGACTAACACGGGGAAGAACGACAGTCCGCCCAGTCGCGGCACGGGTGTGTCGTGAATCTTCCGCTCATCCGGGAGATCGTACAACTGGTGTTTATGCGAGATCAGCAAGATTCTCGGTATGATAACACATCCCATGACAAATGATATCAGGAATGAGACGATGATGAATATGTAGGCTGCGGGCACTTTACTAACTTTGAACTTGGAACTTGGAACTTGGAACTTGGAACTTTATGATTACCGTTGCCACCACTTTTTCTTGGGTGGTTCCTGAACTACGGGCTGACGCTCACGGATGATGTCACGCCACGTCTTGTTCTCGGATATCATGCGGTAGATGGTGCCCCAGTCGGGCAAGCCACCCACGTTACGGTCGTCGATGAAGAGATCGACCTTGAGCTTGCGGGAGAAATGGATGTTCTTCTCCACATCCTCCTCGGGGAAGTCGCGGTTGATGGCGTAGAAGTCAACACCCCGCTCATGGCACCAGTCGATAGCCTCCTGGAGGAGTTCGCCTTCGCGCACCGACCAAAGGATGAGCTGATGCCGGTCGTTGATCAGCATGCGAAGGGTTTCCGTGGCAAATGGGATCTCCCGTCCTATTGCCGGGTATTCATGCTCGACGATGGTACCGTCGAAATCTACTGCGATGGTCATCTCTTCACGGAGTCATCATCTTGGTTACTGTACCGGCTCTTCGAGTAGTTGCCGTAGGTGCCATAGGTACCGTAGCTGCCATACGAGCCGTAGGTGCCGTAGCGTCCGTACTTACCGTAGCGACCGTAGCTGCCGTAACGACTGTACTTGCCGTAGCGACCATAGCCGTAGTAGTAGCCGTACTTCTTCTTCGACATGTCGATACCGTTGATGACGATGGCCATGTTCGGCAACTTCTTGTCGGCACTCAGTCCGTTGATCAGCTCGAAGCTGGTCTTCGGGGTGAAGTCGGCACGGCACATATATACGGTGACGTCGCACACACGACCGATCTGGAGGGTATCGGACACCAGACCCACAGGCGCGGTATCCACAATGATATAGTCGTACTTTTCGCGGAGAATCTGGAAGATTTCATCCAACGACTGTCGTGACACGATTTCGGTGGGGTTGGGAGGTATCGGACCGGCCAACAGCAGGTCGAGGTCATCGTGAACGCCTGAGGGCAGGATCTGCGCGCGTACATCCTCCACCGAGGGATGATCGTGGGTGAGGATCGGCGTGATACCGTGCACCTCGTCGTCGATGTCGAACTGCTCGGCCAATCTCGGCTTACGGATATCCAAACCTACCAGGATGACCTTCTTGTGCAGGAGGGCGAAGCTCACCGCGAGGTTCGCGGCGTTGAAGGTCTTACCCTCACCCGAGGTGGTGGAGGTGAACATGATGACCTTGTCGTTCTCCTTCATCATGAACTGCAGGTTGGTACGCATGGCACGGAACACCTCTTCCATCTGGTTGTTCTGGTTCTCGTGAACCACGATATCAGCCTTGGCCTTGGCCGACTCGTTGGCTACGGCCACATCGGCCAGAATGGGTAGGTTGGTGAGCTTCACCACATCCTCATGACCTTCGATGCGGTAGCGGAAGAAGTAGATGAGGAAGAAAACCAAGCTCGGGATGGCCAAGCCGGTAGCTAAGGCAATGAGGTACTCCTTGTTGGGATTGGGTGACACCTGAGCACCCATCTTCGGTGTGTCGATCAGCTTACCCTTGTCGGCGGTAGATGACAGGGAGATGGAGTTCTCCTCACGCTTCTGGAGAAGCATCAGGTACAGACCCGATTTCACCTCCTGCTGACGACCGATCTGCGAGAGCATACGCTCGTGCTCGGGCGACTGGTTGGCGGCGCTCACATACTGACCGTGCTGCTGCATGAGCATGTTGCGACGGAACTCGGCATTGTGACGAGCCTGGTCGAGGGTCATCTTGATATTGTTGTACAACTCGTCCAACTGCTGTGTCAGGGGCTCTACGGCAGGACTGTTCTCAGCGGCGGTGCGGAGCAAACGGTTACGCTGACCCACGATGGTGTTGTACTGGGCGATGAGCTGGGATACCGAAGCATCGGTAACGTTGGCCGGCATCATCTGGTATTTGTTGGTGGGAGAGCTGATGGCGTTACTCAGGTCGTTGATGAACATGAGCTGCATGTTCACCTCGTTCATGGCACGCTCGGTCTGGTTGGCATTCTCAGAGGCTTTCTGCACCGTGGCCTTCATCTCGCTGAGGGCCTGACGGTTGCGGTAGCTCTCGATGGTACTCTCGGTACTGCTCAGCTCACCGCTGATCTTCGCGATACGGTCGTTGATGAACTCCTCGGTGCGCACAGCCACCTCGTTCTTGTCCTCGTTGGCCTGACGGTTGTAGCTGGTCACGATCTGACGGAGGTAATCGATGGCGCGCTGGGGAAGGTCGTCCACAATCGACAGGTTGAGGATGGAGGTTCCTTCGGTCTCCATCACGTTCAGTCTACCGGCATACGAGCCGGCCAGACGGGCGGGGGAGTTGATGGAGACAAGCTCCGTCTCACCATCGGCCAACACATTATTCGTAGTATAGAACGTCAGGTAGCCTGCCTTGGTGCGAATGGTGCACGGGAACTTCGACAGCATGCGGTCGATGCCGTACGGACCCTTGGAGGAGACCTCATCCACGGGGATGTAATAGGTGCCCTCTACATGGTACTCATCGCCCTTGCGGGTGATCTCCAGGTTGATGGGACGGTTGAGCCTCTCCACGCTCACGGGGTCGATCTCCACGGTGACGGGCTGGTTCTTGTACAGACTGCTGTTGCGGATCAATCCCTTGGCATTGTAGCGGGTGTAGAGCTTCAGGTCGCGGATGGTCTCCTCGGCGATGGCCGTTGACTTGACAATCAGCTTCTCGTTCTCCATACCGTAGCTCTGTACCACCTCGCCCAACGCATTGATGGAACGCAGGTTGGTGGTGCTGTTGGTCTTAACGAACACCTTGGCAAAGGCACTATAATAAGGTGTGGTGTAGCGCAGATGCAGCCAGGCGATGCCCAGGCAGATGATCAGCGACAGCAAAAACCACTGCCAGTTCAGGATGAGCACATCGAGGATGGCTCGCAGGTCGAAGAACGATCCTTTCTCTTCTTCTACCTCAAGGGGGTTCTTAATTACTTCTTCTGACATAATTGTTTTCTATTTTAGGAAGGGGGAAGGTTTCTCGAGGAAGGTTTCTCGAGGAAGGAGGAAGGACGAAGGAGGAAGGAGAATACCATTAAGTACAATCTCCGTCTCATCCTTTTCATCTCTTCTACCTCCAGTCTCTTGACTTATTCCTTATACTCCATTCCTTTATATTCATATTATTCTATTATTTCTATCTATTCTACTGTTTTCAATATCTCAGTATCATTTCTCCTTCGTCCTTCCTCCTTCGTCCTTCCTCGCGATATTAATCCTCTGCCAGCGCCAGCAGGTACTTCCCATATTCGTTTTTCGCCATGGGCTGCGCCACCTTGACGAGCTGCTCCTTGGTGATCCAGCCCTTCTTGTAGGCGATTTCCTCGAGACAGGCGATCTTCAGACCTTGGCGCTTCTCAATCACCTCGATGAAGGTGGAGGCCTCCGACAGACTGTCGTGGGTACCGGTGTCGAGCCAGGCGAAGCCACGCAGGAAGGGTTTCACCAGCAGGGCATCCTGCTTGAGGTATTCCTGGTTCACCGTGGTGATCTCCAACTCGCCACGGGCACTGGGCTTGATGTGCTTGGCAATCTCTACGACGCTATTGGGATAGAAATACAGTCCTACCACGGCATAGTTGCTTTTGGGATGCTGGGGCTTCTCCTCAATGGAGAGACAACGACCGTCGGCATCGAACTCTGCCACGCCGTAGCGCTCGGGGTCGTTCACGTAGTAGCCGAACACCGTGGCCTTACCGTGCTGCTCGGCATCGATCACGCTCTGCTTCAGCAGAGAGGTGAAGCCGGCACCATGGAAGATGTTGTCGCCCAGTACCAGACAGGCGCAGTCGTTGCCGATGAACTCCTCGCCGATGATAAAGGCCTGGGCCAGACCGTCGGGAGAGGGCTGCTCAGCATATTCGAAGCGCACACCGAAGTCGGAGCCGTCGCCTAACAGACGTTTGAAACCCGGCAGATCGTGGGGCGTGGAGATGATCAGGATCTCCCTGATGCCTGCCAACATTAATACCGAAATGGGATAGTAAATCATCGGCTTATCGAATATCGGGATAAGCTGCTTGCTGATTCCTTTTGTGATGGGGTAGAGACGTGTGCCACTACCGCCCGCTAAAACGATTCCTTTCATATCGTTTCGAAAACTTAAGTCCAATCTTTTATAAAAACTGTGCAAAGATAATAATTTTATGCCATAGATAGCGAAGAATCCACAGAATTTTTGTAATTTTGCATCGATTTTTTGGAGAAAGAGGGGCACAACCCCCAATAATGAGGGTTGAGCACGAGGAAGGAGGAAGGACGAAGGAGGAAGGAAGGTTTCTCGAGGAAGGAGGAAGGACGAAGGAGGAAGGAGAAATGATACTGAGATATTGAAAAAAATATTAGATAGATATAGAATAATAAAATGGGTATGAAGGAAAGGGGTATAAGGAATAAGTAAGAGACTAGAGATAGGATCGATGAGATGGAGATTGTACTTAATGGTATTCTCCTTCCTCCTTCGTCCTTCCTCCTTCCTCGAAAAAATTAATATAAAGACAATGGGAATATTTGACAAACTCTTCGGAAAGAAGGGTGCAGAAGAGAAGAAAGCAGGCGGTATGGAAGACTACATGACACTCATCCGGGTGTATTTCCAGGCTGCTATAGCAGAGACGGCAGGCATCACCAACTTGGCTATGCTGCCCGACCTCCGCGTGTTCAAGAATACACTGAAGGTGCCGACGATGAAGAACAAACTGGGCATCGCCGAGAAAATCCAGTGCAAGAAGATGCTCAAGGACTTCTACAAGACCGATGATGACTTCTTCAAGGAGATCGATAACAGCGTGAAGAAGAACTGCAAGAAGATGCAGGACGTGCAGACGTACCTGATCCAGTTCCAGAACTTCTCGCAGGACCTGATGATGCTCACGGGGAACCTGATGAAGTTCAAACTGCGCGTGCCGTCGATCTTCAAGAAAGTGATTTACGCAGCCACGGAAAAGACTGTGGGTGACATCTTTACGAAGAACGACTTCACTGATGCTGGAACACTGAAAGCAGTGGCTGCCATCCGCAACTACAACAAACGCCTCGGCTTCTCCCAGAAGTGGGTCACCGACTTCATCTACCAGATCGTGATGCTGGCGAAGAAGGAGAAGAAGCCGAAGGAGGAGTGATTTGTGGAATGTGGAGTGAGGAGTGTGGAGTGAGATTTGCTTTCAAGAAAAGGTGACTGGCGCAAAAGGTCCCGCAGAATTTTTATTCTCACGCTGAATTATTTATTCTCACGCAGAGGCGCAGAGAGCGCAGAGTTCACACGGAGAATTATATTATTTCACACAGAAAGCACGGAAATCACAGAAATTTGAATTTCAAAGTGATTGGCGCCAAGGCACTGGCGTAAGCCGACAAAGAATCACGCCAGGGCTTTGATGCCCTGAGCGTACCTTAATGAACGAGCGACGAGTAGGAGCGGTTAAGCCCCTCCATATAGGGAGGGGTTTGGGGTAGGTGGATGTTTCTTTTGCCTCTTTTCTTTGCGCCAAAGAAAAAGAGGGGAAGTAAAGATAATTAGTATTTTACAAAATTTTGTTTGAGAAATTTTGCAGAATACGGAAAAAGTTTTAACTTTGTAGGCAAATTCAATCCTATGGCTGAGGAAAGTAGTATCTTGAAGTTGTTTACAACCCGCATGCGGCAGCTGATTCTCCAGTACCAAGCTACGAAAAAGGAGAACGAACAACTGTGTGCGCAGGTTGCGCAGCGCGACAGCGAAATCAAGCAGTTACAAGAGCAGCTCAATCAGGCAAGGAACGATTACCAAAGCCTTCAGATGGCCAAGATGATCGAGATTACCGACGGTGACATGGAAGCCGCCAAGAAACGGATCGCAGGGCTCATCAGGGAGGTGAACAAATGTATCACACTGCTTAGTGATCAATAGCGATGGCTGAAGATAGACTACACATAAGATTGCATCTTTACGATACAGACATGGCGGTCGTTGTGAACCGCGATGAGGAGATTCATTATCGTAACGCTGCGAAACTTATCAACGATACAGTGAATACCTACTCGAATATCCTCAAAGGAAGGAAAAGCGAGAAGGAGATCCTGTATGCCGCTATGCTCGTGATTGCCTTGGAATACGAGAAGAACAAGGACAATAACGATACTAGCGAGTATGATGGTATTCTGGAGAAGCTGACGCAGGAGATTGAGGCAGCGCTGAAATGATTTGCCGTGCCTGCGGGCATGGAACAGAGAGAGTACGTATCATACATTATTAATATTATTATACAGAAATGGGTTTAACGATTATCGCTGCTGCGGTTGCACTCATATTGGGTGGACTCTGCGGATATCTAATCTTTCGTTATGTCGCTAAAGGCAAATTCAACGAAATGATGGAAACAGCCAATAAAGAGGCTGAGGTACTGAAAGAAAAGAAACTACTGGAGGTGAAGGACAAGTTCCTGAACAAAAAGGCCGAACTGGAGAAAGAGGTGCAGGCCCGTAACCAGAAGATCCAACAGAACGAGAACCGACTGAAACAGCGTGAGATCAGTCTGAACCAGCGTCAGGAAGAGCTGGGAAGGAGGAAACAGGATGTGGAACAGCAGCAGCAGCGCGTGGATAACGAGAAGAAACTGCTGCAGGTGAAGCAGGACGAACTGGAGAAGATGCGCCTGCAGGAACGTGAGAAACTGGAGGAGCTGAGCGGACTGAGTGCCGAGGAGGCGAAGGCACGTCTGGTGGAGAGTCTGAAGGACGAGGCCCGCACTGATGCTGCCAGCTATATCAACGAGATCATGGACGAGGCGAAGCTGAATGCGAACGCACAGGCTAAGAAGATCGTCATCCAGACCATCCAGCGTGTGGCTACGGAAACAGCCGTGGAGAACTCCGTGAGCGTGTTCCATATTGAGAACGATGAGGTGAAAGGACGCATCATCGGTCGTGAGGGTCGTAACATCCGTGCCCTCGAGGCTGCAACCGGCGTGGAAATCGTGGTGGACGATACGCCTGAGGCTATCGTGATCTCTGCCTTCGACCCGATTCGCCGTGAGGTGTGCCGTCTGGCCCTGCACCAGCTGGTGGCCGACGGTCGTATCCACCCCGCCCGTATCGAGGAGGTGGTTGCCAAGGTGAAGAAGCAGCTGGAGAACGAGGTCATCGAAACCGGTAAGCGCACCGCTATCGACTTAGGTATCCACGGTCTGCATCCCGAACTGATCCGTATCATCGGTAAGATGAAATACCGTTCATCCTATGGTCAGAACCTGCTGCAGCATGCCCGCGAGACCGCGAACCTCTGTGCGGTGATGGCATCGGAGCTCGGACTGAACCCGAAGAAGGCCAAGCGTGCCGGACTGCTGCATGATATCGGTAAGGTGCCCGATGAGGAGAGCGAGCTGCCGCACGCCCTCTATGGAGCGAAGATTGCGGAGAAGTTCAAGGAGAAGCCGGATATCTGCAACGCCATCGGTGCTCACCACGACGAGATGGAGATGAACACCTTGCTGGCACCGATTGTACAGGTGTGCGACGCGATCTCTGGTGCCCGTCCTGGTGCCCGTCGTGAGATTGTAGAGGCTTATATCAAGCGCTTGAACGACTTGGAGGCCATCGCCATGAGCTATCCGGGTGTGACCAAGACTTATGCCATCCAGGCGGGTCGTGAGCTGCGTGTCATTGTCGGTGCCGATAAGATGGACGACAAGGAGACGGAGGCACTCTCGGGCGAGATCGCAACAAAGATTCAGAATGAGATGACGTATCCCGGACAGGTGAAGATCACCGTGATCCGCGAGACAAGGAGCGTCGCTTACGCGAAATAAGGATTGACAAAGCCACGCCGATACATAGTAGAAGCGTGGCTGCTATACTGATGCCACCCTTCGGGATGGAATAGGGGTGTGGGGGTTCACTGCTGAACGTACACTGATACTGAATCATCTTGTCGATGAAGAGGTCAACGTTCTGCCAACGACCGGCCTGCACCTCGTTGTTTAGATGGGAGAACACATCGTGGATGTATTTCTGATGCTCTATGTCCATCGAGCCCGGCAGGGAGTCGGTGGGGGCATACCAGATGACATCCTTTCCGGTATGATGCGGGAAGAGACGTAAGGTCTGTCCGCTATGCAGTTCCACAATCAGCATGTGCCCTTGACCGTTTCGGATGGTCAGGGGCGTTTGTTTCCAGTCGTCATAGAAAAAGATCAGACCGGTGAGCACCTGCTCGGCGGTGTAGCCTTCGTAGGTGTCTTCTCCGCAGAGCAGCATCGTCAGATGACGGGCATACATGCTCAACGGATACAAGCCGCCCTCTCCGTCGCTGACGAACAGCTGACAGAAGTGGGCGGCCTGTTGTTGGGGGAATACTTTTGGGGTCATATCGCCCTGAGGAATTTCACGATGGCATCACGGTCGGCCTTGGGAAGCTTGTAGAACTTCAGGGTACTGTCGTAGCCATCAGATTTCTTGGAGTATCCGTGCCAGAGGATGGCCTCGATCTCGTTTCGCGCACGACAGTCGTGCAGACGGTCCTCAGCACCGGTATTGATGAGCGACAGACCGCGTCCCCACAGCGGGGTGGTGCGGCACCATGAGCCATGAATACCGTTCTTCATGTACAGACGGTGCTGGATCATGTCGGTATAGGGCCAGATGGTCTGGTTCTGATAGCGGGGCAGCTGCAGGTTCTGTGAGGTGATGATCTGCGGACTCCAGTAATCGTCGTTCTTGGTATTCCACGAAGGACGGTGACAGTTGGCGCAACCAATCTCCATGAACATCTGCTTACCGCGCTGCACCTCAGGATCCTGCAGGTTACGGGCACGGGGAATGGCTAGTCCGCGGTGCCATACCTGGAAGGCCCAGAAGTTATTGTCCGACATCTCCGGCTCGAAGTTATGCCAGGGGTTGTCGAACTGGTTTGTGGAGGGCAGCAGTAGGTTATACACCGCCTCGCGGATACCTTCGTCAGTGCCATCGGCATGGTAGGGTGACGACGGATCGGCCTTGATGGCGGCAATCACCTGCGGGTTCTCTGACATCGCCTTCGCCCAGGCTGCTGTCGTGTAGAGTTTCGGACGGTCGGAACGACTCACGTTGGTGATGTTCCAGATGGCATTGGCACCGGCACCATCCTGCAGCGAACCGCGGGTCATGGCGTAGGTGAACTTCTTGATGCGGTTCACCTGCTCCACACCGCTGGAGGCATTGACATACATAGCCGATGCCGCCCAGTCGTTGGCTTCCTTGTCCCAGAAGGCGGGGTTCAGCTCCACATAAGGAGCCTCACGCTGGTACTGTGCCTTGATGGAATCGTCGGGAATGGCATCGAGCAGTCCTGTACCGATGATGCCGATGGTGCTCTCCAGACGGAAGGCCACGGCACCGTTACCGGTCTCCCACGGGGTGGGATCGGTGTTGAAGGCAGAGCGGTTGATGCTCAGCTCGGGGTAGATGAGCTGGTAGGTCTCACCATCAGGGAACTGGGTAGGAGAGATCTCACTGCCGTCGGCCATAGCGGTGACGGGCAGCCAGCTCAGGTGGATACCACGCTCGTCGATAGGGGGCAGGAACGGACTCACGGCACGGGTCTGTGGCATACCGGTTACCTCGGCCACATACGGACCGTCGTCGCTGTTCATGCCATCGTTGGGGTGGTAGACCACCAGCAGGTAGCCGTTACCCCATTCGGCGGTGTACTGGGTGACACGCTTGCCATGACCATAGGCAGGGTGACAGTCGAGACAGGACTTGCGGACATACGCAGGGCCGAGTCCGCTGAACGGGTTCTGGAACTCGGTCACGTTACGCTCAAAGAACTGCTCACCACGGTTGAAGGCATCCAAGAGACCCATCTCGGTGACGGCAGGTGTCTCATCCTCGTAGCAGCCTTGGGTGACATTCATCGTCGTGCCCTTCAGACCGCCGACATACCATTCCTCGGCGGTGAAGTTACCCACCGACTTACCCACATAACTCGTGTCGTCTGACGGGATCACATCGTCGGTGTCGTCATCGTCAGAACACGCAGTCATGGCGCACCCCACGAAGAGGCACGCCATGACCAAGAAATGCATTTTCTTGTTCAAATAACTCATAAGTATCGTATTTAGTTAGCTGCAATCCATGACGCCACCTCGTTGAGGGTGTCATCGAGCGCGTTGATGGCATCCATCGCTGCCTTGGCGGCCGTGCTGTGGGAGTCAACAACGAAGGGGGTACCTGCCTTGGCATTGCTCAGTGCCAGGAGGGCTGCATCCAGCTTCGACTTCAGGTTGGCAGCCATCGAGGCATTGTACTTCTGGAGGTAGGCCATGATGCTGTTCGACTGGGCTGTGGTGCCCGTCTGACCGTACAGACTGTACTGGATGCTACTGATGTTGTCGAAGAAGTCGTAGTAGGAACGCTGACTGTAAGGCGACTCGATATAGTCGGGATCGGTACCCAGGTAGGCCTGACCGATCTTCTGTCCTGCTACCTCTGCACAGATGTTACTGCATCCGGCCACGAGGATGGTTGACATCACGCCACGCCAGGTGGCCAGGGTGCTACCGGCCTTGGTGGCATTGAGCATGTTCTCGCCATAGGATGAATCGCCACCGGCCACGGTAGTGGGGAACTCACACTCCTCTACACGGTCCTGATGACTCTTCGGAGCCTTGTCACCCAACCAGCTCACCTCCAGCTGGAAGCACTTGTCGCGCAGGTCGCCAGCCACGGCTGCTGCGAAGATCAGCTCCTGCTCACCAGTGATGTTACGACCGGCGAAGGCTTCGTCATCCTCTGTTCCCTGCAGGGCAGCAAGCGTGCGGTTCTTACCGTTGCGGAAGATGATGAACTCGATGCCGTGGAAGCCGAGCTGCTGCTCACCTACGAGGGCACGGGCATTGTCGATGCCGCCATCATCAAGGTCGTCCAGATCGTCAATGATCTCTGCACTGCTCAGGGCCTTGGCCAGTGCGGTACGGTCGAGCGGCCATGTGTCGATATGGGGGTCGATACCGAAGTCGGTAGCGGCACCATAGAGGAACGACTCACTGCTCTCCCATGCCGAGCGGGCATTGATGAAGGTGTTGCAGATCTGGTCGATATCTTTCTGTGTAAGTGTTCCTGCGCGGAACTTCGTCTTGGCGCTCACCAGCTGATCGAAGAGATCGGAGGTCTGAGCGGCCAATGACTGGTAGATGGGGAATACTACGTTGTTGACGTACTGGTTGGTGATGGCGGCCATGGCGGCCTCTTTCTCATTCAGCTTGTTGTCGTCGTTGTTGTCGTCATCACTGGAGCATGAGGCGAAGCTCATGCAGCATGCTGCCAAGAGCATGAAAAACAAATTCTTTTTCATCATTCTATTATATTTTAATTCTCAATTTTCAATTCTCAATTCTCAATTTTCAATTCTCAATTTTCAATTAAAGAAAGAACCCCTCGTACGCGATACCGATGTTCAGACTCGGCTCATCGTTATACGGACTCTTCAACTTGCGCAGACTATAGTCGGCCTTGATGGCAATCTGTGGTACAGGACGGTAGTTCACACCGAAGGCCAGACGGTGGATATTCGTATAATCGAACATCTCCTTGTTCTTGGCGGGGATATAGCTGTCGTAATACTCATAACGCCCGAACACATAGAGCTTCTGGTTGTCGCGACGCAGCTTCTCGATCTGTGAGAAGAGATCGTAGCCGGCCTCGATACCCATGGCCACGGCATTCTTACCGATCATGGCACTCTTGACGGGTGAGTTGGAGGCGTGGGCCTTGGCATCCTTGATGGTGTTCAGCTTGTCAGTATCACTGATATAGCCGTAGTCGGCCTGACCACGCACGATCCAGTTCCAGTGGTTCAGCGTCAGGTCGATGCTCCCGACGGCCACCGTACCCTTCACCTTGTCGTAAGGCTTACCATCGCCCTTGAGATCATTCGGGAAGGTGTTATGTGCCGAGTTACCATAGTAGCCGCTCATGCCCAAGCGCAGTCCGTCGATCACGTAATAGTCAACTCTTCCTGCAAAGCCATACTGGTTGGCGGGCTTGAACTCAAAGGGAGAGCCTGCACCATGATGAATCCACTTGTCGCGGTTGAAGAGCATGGCATTCAGTCCGGCCACCACCATCACCTCATACTTCAGTTTCCCGCTGCGTCCCCAGAAGGAAAGACCCGTATCGTGCCAGGTGGAAGGGAGGATGGTGTTCTCACCCTCGGGGCGGTACACCGTGAAATAGTTCAGTGGCTCGTGCTTGGCGTTGTTCAGTCCTACGGGCACAATGATATGTCCGAACTTCACGTTGGCCGCCTTGGAGAACTGCTTGTTGATCCAGAACTGCTCCAGTTCCACCTCACCACCTTTCTCCTGCTCATACTCCCATTCGGCAGCCTCGTCGGCCTCGTTCTCAATGGCAGAGCCGGTACCTGTATGTTCGAACTCAATCTCCGTTCCCAAGGTCCACCCCTTACCGAAGTCGTAACCGAGGTAGATCACGGCGTGAGGAATGTCGAACTTCCCATGACTGGGATCGTTCTTGTAGTTGGCGGGGGAGCTGTAGCGGTTCACGTGGTCGCTGAAGAACTCACGTGTATAACCAACCTCCCCGTAGCCGCCCACACTTAGTCTGTTACCTTTCGCATGCAGCATCACGCTGTCGCCGGCATGGGTTTGTGCCATGACCGAGGCGGACAGGAGGGTGAATGCCATCATACTAACCAATCTTTTCATTTTCTTAAAGCTATAATGTACCTAAAACCGCTGCAAAGGTACTGCGTTAGCATTGGTTGCGCAATACCTAAAAATGATGAAATTTCCGACGCTAAAGGCTTTTCGGGGATTCCGGGGCTCGAAAATACCTAAATATGATTATTGCATAATTCGGGAATAATCCGTAATTTTGCAAGCGATAATAAGAAATAGGTAACGTGTATGAGAAATCAGAAAATGTATGAGGCCGACGATAAGATGATCAGTCTGATTGCCGACAACTATAACCTCTTGGAGAGTCTGGGACGCTTCGGCATCAACCTCGGGTTCGGTGACAAGACCGTGAAGGAGGTGTGCGAGGATCAGGGCGTGGATACCTATACCTTCCTGGCCGTGGTGAACTATTCCATCAACGGCTACCGGCATAGTGATGACAACAGACGGATGTCGGTGCCTACACTGCTGCATTACCTGAAGGCATCACACGAATACTACCTGGATTTCCAGCTGCCTGATATCCGCCAGGAGCTGAAGGAGGCACTGGATGAGGAGGATAACCTGGCACGACTCATCATGAAGCTGTACGACTCGTATGCGCATGAGATCCGGGTGCACATGAAATATGAGGAACTGAACGTATTCCCGTATGTTGACCGACTGCTGAAGGGGGAGATGATAGGGGATGAGGATATCGACACGTTCTCGAAGCATCATACACAGATTACCCAGAAACTGCGGGAGCTGAAGAATATCATCATCAAGTATCTTCCTTCGGACACGAAACGGAACAATAAGCTGACGAGGGTGCTGTACGACCTGTATAAGAACGAGGAATGGCTTGGACAGCACGCTGAGGTGGAGGACAATATCTTTGTTCCTGCCATCCGACAGCTGGAACGACAGCAGAAACAGAATGATGTGAGTGTGAAGATCTCGAAGATGATCAGTCAGAACCCTGATAACAGCGATGCCCTGAGCGATCGGGAAAAGGATGTGGTGGTGAGTCTGGTACAGGGAATGACCAACAAGGAGATCGCCGACCATCTGTGCATCTCGGTCAACACGGTCATCACACACCGTCGTAATATCGCCCGCAAACTGCAGATCCATAGTCCGGCAGGACTGACCATCTATGCCATTGTCAACAACTTGGTTGACATCAGTTCCGTGAAACTGTAATCAGATCTGGTTGATATCCACGTAGCCGTGCATCACCGCATAGATGGTGAGGGCACTCACGCTTTTCATACCCAGTTTATCCATGATATTCTTTCGATGAGTGATCACGGTGGTAAGACCGATGTTCAACTTATCGGCAATCTCCTTGTTGATATAGCCCTGCACAATGAGGGCAAGCACTTCCAGCTCGCGGTCGGAGAGAATCTTCTGCTGCAGCACCTGAGGCATCGGGGGGAGGTTCTTACCGTTGCCGTGGGCATGCTGCTCCAACAGCAGCAGTGACCGCACGAGCTCCGATTCGGGTACGTTGATGCACAGACTATGGAACTCCGTCAGCTGGGAAGCGGTGTCGCGTGAAAGGGTAAGGACGATGGTCTTGCGACGGTGTTCAGAGAAGTACGACTTGTTCTCCAACACCACATTCATCGCGACGAAATAATGGAAGAACGACTCCGGTTCGTTGGCCATGAGCTCAGCGAAGGAACCGAAGGTCTCGACGGTCATGAAAGGCATGACATTCATCAGCATCGACTTCAACCCCAATGCCGAAAGGGTATTGGGGTCGATAATCGCTACTTTGGGTCGTTTGTTCATCTTCTTTTATTTGTGGAATGTGGAGTGTGGAGTGTGGAGTGAGAATAGTACTATAATAGTAGTAACTGGATATGAATAATTGTATCTCATAGCATATCTCACTACACACTCCACACTCCACATTCCTCAAAACATAATTAGGATAGGAATCCTAACAACGCACCTGCTGCCACGGCTGAGCCGATCACACCGGCCACATTCGGACCCATGGCGTGCATGAGCAGGAAGTTATGGCGGTCGTACTCCAAACCGAGGTTGTTGGAGATGCGGGCAGCCATCGGCACAGCGGATACACCGGCATTACCGATGAGCGGATTGATCTTCTTATCCTTCGGCAGGAACAGGTTCATGATCTTCACGAAGCCCACACCACTCATCGTAGCAACGAAGAAGGCACCGGCACCGATGGCGAAGATATAGATGGTGTTCAGGGTGAGGAACTCACTGGCCTGAGTGGAGCAGCCTACCGTCAGACCGAGCAGGATGACCACGATATCGTTCAAGGCTGAACCGGCGGTCTTGGCCAGACGGGTGGTCTTACCTGATTCCTTCAGCAGGTTACCGAAGAAGAGCATACCCAGCAGGGGCAGACCCGACGGTACGATGAAGGTGGTGAGCAGCAGACCGATGATGGGGAAGAGAATACGCTCTGTCTGACTGACGTGGCGTACGGGCTTCATGCGGATGAGACGCTCCTTCTTGGTGGTCATCAAACGCATTACCAACGGCTGGATTACCGGTACGAGGGCCATATACGAATAGGCACACACCGCGATGGCACCCATGAGGTTCGGGGCGGTCTTCGATGACAGGAAGATGGCGGTAGGACCGTCGGCACCACCGATGATGGCGATACCTGCTGCCTGGTTCGGCTCAAAGCCCAAGGCCAAGGCCAGCATATAGGCACCGAAGATACCGAACTGTGCGGCAGCACCGATGAGCACCAGCTTGGGATTGGCAATCAGCGCGGAGAAGTCGGTCATGGCACCAATGCCCAGGAAGACGAGTGGGGGATACCATCCCTGACGTACACCCTGGTAGAAGATGTTCAGTACGGAGTTGTCCTCATAGAGACCGATCTCCAGTCCGGCATCCGCACGGAACGGGATGTTACCGAGGATAATACCGAGTCCTATGGGAACGAGCAGCAGCGGCTCGAAATCTTTCTTGATGGCGAGCCAGATGAAGAAGGCTCCCACGGCAATCATAATGAGGTTGGGTATCGTCGCATTGGCGAAACCCGTATAGGTGAGGAACTCATTAAAGTTGCTAACGATGAATTCTGTGAAACTCATAATTAAATTATCAATTATCAATTGTTAATTATCCAATCGTAATCAGCGTGGCTCCTTCCATGACGGCATCGCCCTGACCCACGAGGACGGAGGTGACGGTTCCGCTGGTTTCTGCCTCGATATTGTTCTGCATCTTCATGGCCTCGAGGATGATAACGGTTTCGCCAGCCTTCACGGCCTGACCAACAGCAACCTTCACCTCGGTGATGGTTCCTGGCAGTGGGGCTGTTACCTTGGCACCCTCTCCAGCTACTGCAGCGGGCTTGCTGGTAGGAGCAGGTGATGCTGCGGGAGCAGCAGCCTTGGGGGCAGGAGCCACTACCTTAGCGGGCTTCGGTGTAGCCTTGACGGGCTCACTGAGTTCTACTTCGAACGCTTTGCCGTTCACGCTGACCTTCGCGGTCGTTCCTTCTATCTCTTGGATCTCTACTTCGTAGTCAACACCGTTGACTTTATATTGATATTTATCCATTTTACTTTATACTTTGAACTTTGATCTTTGAACTTTGATCTTTGAACTTTGATCTTTGAACTTTGATCTTTATGATTACTACTGATTCTCTTCCCCCTCCCTTTGGGAGGGTAGGGGGTGGGCTTCTTCATCACAACTCATTATTCCACATCGTGTGGCGCGGACGAATCGTGATGATACCACTCTCCTCGTCGTGTAAGTTGTCTTGATAATCTTTCAAAGCCATGGCAATGACGGCGATATAGACATCGATATCCTCCTTCTTCTTGCTGGGCGGAATCTTCGAGTCTTTTGCCTCAATCGGCATACGGGCGGTCTTGAGCTTCACCCAACCTGCCTCGCGATTGGCCTTGTCGGTCTTTTCCTTATTCACCATGATCTTGCCGAGGATGCTGAAGAAGACGAAGAGAAGGGCCAGACAAGAGAACACGATACCCATGGAGAGAACGGTGATACCGAATCCGTGGGGGTCGTCACGCTTCAGACGGGCGATCTTGGTCTCGTTGATCTCGATGTAGTTGCCGATACCGGGGGTGACAGCCTCCGCAGGCTTGATGTCCCACTTCTGCTCACCGTCCTTGATGCGGGCATACGACTTATCCTCTGCCAGTACGGGTACGGAGACGGAGTCGATCAGGTCGATGCCGTTACCATCGTACAAGGCGAACCATAGGGGTTGTCCTGCCACAGCTTTTGTGGCGAAGTGCATGGCACCCTTGGCGGGATTGGAATGAAGGAACAGGATGAGGTGATTGCGCCCAGACATCTGGGTACGGGAATCACCGTTGGGGATTACCTGCATCTTGGCGATGCGTTGCGGAGCGGAAAGAGAGGGATTAAGCACACTACGATCGGTGGTGATGTACATACCCCGGATGTTGTATGTGGAGAACGAGGTGTTCACCAGTTCCACCCAAGGCAGGTGCTGTCCGAATTCGTCCTGCAGACTGGCGGTATTGTTGGTCAGGACCTCATTGATCTTGATGTTCTTCGCTCCTTGTGCGAACATCGTCGAAGTTCCTGTCAGTAACATACCGCAGAGCAGTATTCCAAGTTTTCTCATGTTGTTGATATTATATAAGTTTTTAGTTCATTCTAGATTTTAACTGCTAGGGTTACTAGGGTTGCTAGTGTTATAGTTTATGTTCCACAGAAGAAAAGTACAATGATCTGGGCGGTGAAGATGCGCAGGAACATCGCGAGAGGATACACCGTGGAATAACCCACGGCAGGTGCTTCCTTGGAACATACGCTGTTGGCGTAGGCCAATGCGGGCGGATCGGTATAGCTACCGGCAAGCATACCCATGATGGTGAAGTAATTGAACTTATAGTGCTTGCGGGCGATGGTACCTACTATTAATATAGGTATGATGGTGATGAGCACACCGGAGAGCACATACAGCAATCCGTCGCCTTGCACCACGGTCTCCCAGAACCCGTTACCTGCCTTGATGCCCACGCTGGCGAGGAAGAGTACAAGACCGATCTCGCGCAACATCATATTGGCACTGGTGGTGGTATAGGTAACCAGTCGTATCTTATAGCCGTAACGACCGATAAGGATGGCAATGATCAGCGGACCGCCTGCAATACCGAGCTTCACGGGAATGGGCATGCCAGGAATGGCAAAGGGTAACGACCCGAAGATGATGCCGATGATGATACCGATGAAGATGGTGGCGATGTTCGGGGCATTCAACCGGTGGGCGGAGTTACCCATGAGATTGGTGACGCGGTTTACTGCATCCTCAGGACCTACCACCATGATACGGTCGCCTACCTGCAACGGCAGACTCACACTGGCGAAGAGATCCATGCCATGACGGGTGACGCGGGTGACATTCACGCCGTGTACACTGGAGAAATGCATCTTACCTAAGGTCTTACCGTTGATGGACGGATTGGTGATGACGATGCGACGACTCACCATGGGCATGTCCTGCTGCTCCCAGTCGATCTCGATCTCAGGACCGATGAAGGCGATGATGGCTTCGGCATCTGCCTCGGCACATACGATGTTCAGCTGGTCGTCAAGATGGAAGATGGTGTCGCGGTTGGGAATGCTCACATGACCGTCGTGCAGGATGCGTGAGCAGACGAAATCACGGTTCAGGAAATCATGCACCTGAAGCATGGTCTTACCTTCAAGGTAGTTGTTCGTTACCTTCAGACGCAGACGGTAGGGCTTGACATTACCGTTGTCCTCATCCTCCTCAGCCAGTCTTTTCTCCTCGTTGGCGAACTTGATACCGCAGAGATAGCGGATGGCGATGGTGGCACCGATGATGCCGAGTACACCTAACGGATAGGCACAGGCATAACCAGAGGCGATCTGCGGGACATTATCCGTGAACACACTGGTGAGTGCCTCATTGGCAGCACCCAGACCAGGGGTGTTGGTGACAGCACCATAGAGCGTACCTACCAACATGGGAAGGTTGTTGGGATCGGAGGTGTCGAAAAAGAGATAGTAACAGCCGAACATCACAGCGATGTTCAATAGGATGGCGGCAGTGGCCAAGCCATTCAACTGAATGCCTGCCTTGCCGAAACTCTCGAAGAAACCGGGTCCTACCTGCATACCGATCATGAAGACGAACAGTACCAGACCGAAGTCTTGCACGAAGGTAAGGATGTCAATAGGCGCGGTGAAGCCGATGTGTCCTGCCAAGATACCGATGAACAGAACGAAGGTGACACCTAACGAGATGCCGCCCACCTTGACTTTTCCTAATAAGACACCAATGGCAATGACGATAGAGTACAGTAGTACGATGTGTGCCACCGATTGCGTGTTTGTGAAAATTTCTATTATCCAATCCATAACATATTCCGTATGTTGAAAGGGAAGATGGTCATCTCTCCTTTAAAATCGCAAATTTGGTGCAAAGGTAGTCATAAAATACTCATTTGAAGAATTTTTGTGCATTTTTTTTAGGTTGGGTGGGGCGTTTTTGAATTTTTAATGATTAAATATAATTTTCTTCGATGGAAAGTATGGTATCTCAGAAAAAAAGTATATCTTTGCAACGTAGAATGAAGTTTAACGGGAATCTCTTCCGTAAGTCATGAACAATCACTTTAATAACTTACAATAATACACAAAGTTGCTATGTCAAACAGTAAAGAAAAACTCTTTACCGAGTTTCAGGCACCAACCACGCAGGAGTGGCTGGACAAGATCGAAGTGGATCTGAAAGGTGCCGATTTCAACAAAAAACTGGTATGGAGGACCAATGAAGGATTTAATGTACAGCCTTTCTATCGCAGAGAGGATGTGCTGAAACTGAAGACACCGGATTCCCTGCCGGGTGAGTTCCCCTTCGTACGTGGAAACAAGAAGGACGACAACACCTGGTACATCCGTCAGGACATCGTGGCCAACGATGCTGCCGAGGCGAACAAGAAAGCACTCGACATCCTGAACAAGGGAATCGACTCACTGGGATTCTACATCCCTGGTGAGAAGGTGAGTGCCGCGTTCATCGAGACGCTGCTCGACCAGATCTTCTGCGACATCGTGGAGGTGAACTTCCACACCTGTCAGCGCCATGCGCTCGAACTGGCTCAGATCCTGACTGCCTATTTCGAGAAGAAGGGGTATGACAAGGAGAAGGTTGTCGGCTCTATCGACTTCGACCCGATGAAAAAGATGGTGATGAAGGGTAAGGATACAAGCGAAGTGCTTGCCACTGCACCACAACTGGTTGAGGCACTGAAGGACTATCCGCAGTTCCGCTGTATCTGTGTGAACACCGTGGCATTGAACAATGCTGGTGCTTACATCGTACAGGAACTGGGCTATGCCCTGGCTTGGGGTAATGAGTATCTGCAGCAGCTGGTGGATGCTGGTGTGGATGTGGATCTCGCTGCCAAGAAGATCAAGTTCAACATGGGCGTTTCCGAGAACTACTTCATGGAGCTGGCCAAGTTCCGTGCTGCCCGTATGCTCTGGGCACAGATCGTGAAGCAGTATGAGCCGAAGTGCGACTGCGCTTGTAAGATGTGTGTCCATGCCGTGACATCGGAGTATAACCAGACCTTGTTCGACTCGTATGTGAACCTGCTGCGCTCACAGACCGAGGCCATGAGTGCTGCCCTTGCTGGCGTTCATTCAATGGTGGTGACTCCGTTCGATGTGACCTACGAGGCTCCGACCGACTTCTCTGAGCGTATTGCCCGTAACCAGCAGCTGCTGCTGAAGGAGGAATGTCACTTCAATACGGTGGTTGACCCAGGTGCAGGCTCTTATTATGTGGAGCACCTCACCGACAGTCTGGCCGTGGAGGGCTGGAAGATCTTCCTCAAGGTAGAAGAGGAGGGCGGTTTCCTCGCAGCTGTTAAGGCGGGTACCATCCAGGACGATATCAATGCGACCAACGTGAAGCGTCATGGTGATGCTGCCAAACGCAAGGAGTTCCTGCTGGGTACGAACCAGTTCCCGAACTTCACCGAGAAGAGCGAGGGTAAGCGTGCTGTAGGCTGCGGTAGTTGCTGCGGTAAGGCAAAAGACAGTAGCGAGCCTGCATTCAAGGCTATCTCGTCCACTCGATTGGCTGCCGACTTCGAAGACTTGCGTATCCATACAGAAGAGACGAAGGTTCCTGTGGCCTTCATGCTGACCATCGGTAACCTGGCCATGCGTCAGGCTCGTGCTCAGTTCTCTTGTAACTTCCTGGCTTGTGCTGGCTATAAGGTGATTGATAACCTGGGCTTCAAGACCGTTGAGGAGGGTGTAGATGCTGCGTTGGAGGCTAAGGCTGACATCGTGGTGATCTGCTCTTCGGATGATGAGTATGCAGAGTATGCCGTCCCTGCCTTCAAGTATCTTGACGGACGGGCTATGTTCGTTGTTGCTGGTGCTCCGGCATGTATGGACGACCTGAAGGCTGCTGGTATTGAGAACTTCATCCACGTTCGTTGCAACGTGCTGGAGACATTGAAAGAGTATAATCAGAAACTTGGTATCTAAAGAATAGGAGGATTGAATGATGCGTAAACAATTTAACAATATTGATATCTATGCAGGCATCAAGGCTCAAGATGGTGCCAAGTGGCTGAAGGAGAACAACATTGTGCCTACCTGGAAGACACCGGAGCATATTGAGGTTCGTCCTGTATATACAAAAGAGGATCTGGAAGGTATGGAACACCTCGACTTCACAGCGGGTATTCCACCGTTCCTGCGCGGTCCGTATTCCATGATGTATCCGTTCCGTCCGTGGACCATCCGTCAGTATGCCGGATTCTCCACAGCCGAGGAGTCGAACGCGTTCTATCGCCGTAACCTGGCTTCTGGTCAGAAGGGTCTTTCCGTGGCCTTCGACCTGCCGACTCACCGTGGCTATGACCCCGACAACCCCCGTGTGGTAGGTGATGTGGGTAAGGCTGGTGTGTCTATCTGCTCGTTGGAGAACATGAAGGTGCTCTTCGCAGGTATCCCTCTGAACAAGATGTCGGTGTCCATGACCATGAACGGTGGTGTGCTGCCCATCCTGGCCTTCTATATCAATGCCGGTCTGGAGCAGGGCGCTCAGCTCGAAGAGATGGCAGGAACCATCCAGAATGATATTCTGAAGGAGTTCATGGTGCGTAACACCTATATCTATCCGCCAGCCTTCTCGATGAAGATCATTGCTGATATCTTCGAGTACACCTCGCAGTTCATGCCGAAGTTCAACTCTATCTCTATCTCTGGCTATCACATGCAGGAGGCTGGTGCTACGGCTGATATCGAGTTGGCTTATACATTGGCCGACGGTATGGATTACCTCCGCACCGGTGTGAACGCAGGTATCCCGGTGGATAAGTTCGCTCCGCGTCTGTCGTTCTTCTGGGCTATCGGTATGAACCACTTCATGGAGATTGCGAAGATGCGTGCCGGTCGTTTGCTCTGGGCAAAGATCGTGAAGAGCTTCGGAGCCGAGAACCCGAAGTCGTTGGCACTGCGTACCCACTCACAGACCTCCGGATGGTCGCTCACCGAGCAGGATCCGTTCAACAACGTGGGTCGTACCTGTATCGAGGCCATGGCAGCCGTGCTGGGACATACCCAGTCGTTGCATACCAATGCCTTGGACGAGGCTATCGCATTGCCTACCGATTTCTCTGCTCGTATTGCACGTAATACGCAGATCTATATCCAGAACGAGACCAAGGTGTGTAAGCAGATCGACCCATGGGCAGGCTCCTACTATGTGGAGACACTGACCAACGAGCTGGTGCACAAGGCATGGGAGCATATCCAGGAGATAGAGAAGCTGGGTGGTATGGCCAAGGCCATCGAGACGGGTCTGCCGAAGATGCGTATCGAGGAGGCTGCAGCCCGTACCCAGGCACGTATCGACTCTGGTGTACAGACCATCGTAGGTACGAACAAGTACCGTCTGGATCATGAGGATCCGATCGATATCCTGGAGGTGGACAACACCGCCGTACGTCTGCAGCAGGAGGAGAGTCTGAAGGAGCTCCGTGCTAATCGTGACGAGGCTGCTTGTCAGGCTGCCCTGAAGGAGATCACCGAGTGCGTGCGTGAGTTCTCTGAAGGTAAGAAGAGTAAGGACAACCTGCTAGCTCTCGCCGTGAAGGCTGCTGGCTTGCGTTGTACCTTGGGTGAGATCAGTGATGCCTGCGAAGAGATCGTGGGTCGTTATAAAGCAGTAATCAGAACCATTTCAGGCGTGTATAGTTCAGAATCAAAGAACGACTCAGACTTTGAGAAAGCCTGTGCGTTGACAGAAGAGTTTGCCAAGAAGGAAGGTCGCCGTCCGCGTATCTTCGTGGCGAAGATGGGACAGGACGGTCATGACCGTGGCGCGAAAGTGGTAGCAACGGGATATGCCGACTGTGGCTTCGACGTGGATATGGGACCGCTGTTCCAGACTCCGGCAGAGGCTGCCCGTGAGGCGGTGGAGAACGATGTACATATCGTAGGTGCATCGTCACTGGCTGCAGGTCATAAGACCCTCATTCCTCAGTTGATCGAAGAACTGAAAAAGCTTGGGCGTGAGGATATTATGGTAATCGCAGGTGGTGTGATTCCTGCGCAGGACTACGACTTCCTTTACAAGGCTGGCGTAGCTGCCATCTTCGGTCCTGGTACCTCCGTGGCAAAAGCCGCAGTGGAGATGATGAACATCCTGCTCGATAAAGAGTAGATCAATAAGGTGTAACAAAAAAGGCTCCCACATCGGGAGCCTTTTTTTATGGAATTGAATGAAGGTTACTCACCCATAATAGCTGCTACACCAGGAAGCACCTTTCCCTCGATGGCCTCGAGAAGAGCACCACCACCGGTAGAGATATAAGAAACCTGGTCGGCCAGACCGAACTTGTTGACACAAGCTACAGAGTCACCACCACCAATCAATGAGAAAGCACCCTCGGCTGTTGCCTTGGCGATAGCCTCACCGATAGCACGGCTACCTGCTGTGAAAGCATCACACTCGAACACACCGGCAGGCCCGTTCCACAGGATGGTCTTGGCACCCTTGATAGCCTCGGCAAATGCCTTCTGACTCTCAGGACCGGCATCAACACCCTCGAAACCTGCGGGAACCTTGTTGGCAGGACAGGTAATGATCTCAGCACCTTCCTTAACAGTCATCGTACCGAAGTCGAGACCGTTGGTAGCTGTACAGTCGGAACCGAGCACGAGCTCTACACCGTTCTTCTTAGCCAGCTCCTCAACGCCCAGAGCAACATCCAGCTTGTCGAGCTCAACGATAGAATCACCGATCTCACCATTGTGAGCCTTGGCGAAGGTGTAGGTCATACCACCGCAGAGGATGAGCTTGTCAACCTTACCCAGCAGGTTCTCGATGATACCGATCTTGGAAGAAACCTTTGAACCACCCATGATGGCTACGAACGGACGGTTGATGTTGCTAAGCACGTTGTCAACAGCCTTCACCTCTTTCTCCATCAGCAGACCCAGCATCTTGTTGTCAGCATCGAAGTAGTCGGCGATGACAGCAGTAGAAGCATGCTTGCGGTGAGCAGTACCGAAAGCGTCCATCACATAGCAGTCAGCATAAGAAGCCAGTGTCTTGGCAAACTCCTTCTGAGAAGCCTTCATGGCCTTCTTTGCCTCGTCGTATTTGGGATCTTCCTTGTCAATACCTACGGGCTTACCTTCCTCCTCGGGATAGTAGCGCAGGTTCTCCAGCAGCAGAGCCTCACCCATCTTCAGGGCAGCGGCAGCATCAGCAGCCTTGGCGCAGTCGGGAGCGAAAGCAACGGGAACACCGAGAGCCTTCTCCACAGCCTCACGGATCTGTCCGAGTGACAGTTTGGGGTTCACCTTTCCTTTGGGCTTACCCATGTGACTCATGATGATGGTGGCACCACCGTCAGCCAGGATCTTCTTCAGGGTAGGGAGGGCACCGCGAATGCGGGTGTCGTCTGTGATCTTACCATTCTCATCGAGGGGTACGTTGAAATCTACACGTACGATTGCCTTCTTACCGGCAAAGTTGAATTCGTTAATTGTCATAACTTTAAATATTATTGGTTTGAATCTTCTTATCCTGTAAGCAGCTGCAAAATTAAGAAAATAAATTGAGATACATGCATATGGATGAAGAATTTCAATCTTTTTTGCATATCTGTCCCCGATTCAAGGGTTACACAAAAGAAAAGTCCCCAAGGTAGAGATATGCTTGGGGACTTTTCTTCGTTATAGGGAAACGTTTAGAGTGGGTACTCAGTGAAGGCGTAGAGCACGGTACTGAGATAGCGCTCTCCTGTATCGGGCAGGAGAACGACAATCTTCTTACCTTTGTTCTCAGGACGCTTGGCCACCTCGATGGCTGCGAAGAGGGCAGCACCGGCGGAGATACCTACCAGCAGACCTTCCTGCTGGGCTACCTCACGACCCGTACGGATGGCATCGTCGTTCTCTACGTCGAACACCTCGTCGATCACCTCGGCATCATAGGTGTTGGGGATGAAGCCGGCACCGATACCCTGAATCTTATGCGGTCCGCTCTGACCACCGTTCAACACGGGAGATGATTTCGGTTCAACGGCAATGATCTTCACATTGGGATTCTGCTCCTTCAGGTACTTACCTGTACCAGAGATGGTACCGCCGGTACCTACACCGCCAATGAAGATATCTACCTGTCCGTCGGTATCTTTCCAGATCTCAGGTCCCGTGGTGGCATAATGCTTGGCGGGGTTAGCAGGGTTCTCGAACTGCTGGAGAATCACACTGCCTGGGATGGCAGCGCGCAACTCCTCGGCGGCGCGGATGGCACCTGGCATGCCGTCCTTACCAGAGGTGAGACGAACCTCGGCACCATAGGCCTTCACGAGGTTACGACGCTCCACGCTCATGGTCTCGGGCATGGTAAGGATAAGACGGTAGCCCTTAACGGCAGATACCAGAGCCAGTCCTACACCTGTATTACCCGATGTGGGTTCGATGATGGTTGCGCCGGGCTTCAAGATACCCTTTTCCTCTGCATCCTCAATCATGGCGAGGGCGATACGATCCTTTACGCTACCACCGGGGTTGAAAAACTCTACCTTGGCAATTACCGGGGTCTCCAGACCCTTTGCCTGTGAATACTTGTTGAGCTCTAAAAGTGGGGTGTTGCCGACGAGCTCGGTCAGCTGTTTTGCAATCTTTGCCATAGTCTTATCCTTTTTTATATTATTTAATGTATAATCTTTAATGTTTAATGTTTAATCACACTGCAAAGGTACGGCGGTTTTACTACGCTCACAATCCCCGTAATATGTCATTCTGCATACCAAATGTTTGGTATATTACGCCAAATCGTGGTTTACCATGGCGCATACACAGGAGTCTGACCATACATTCTCTGCCGTTTCCACCATATCGATAATTGTATAGATGGGTAGGATGATGCCGAGAATGGCGATGGGTGCACCGATGCCCGACATCAGGGAGAGTGTCAGGAAGAAGCATCCCATGGGAACACCAGCATTACCGACTGCAGAGACAACCGAGATGAGTATCCATAGCAGGATGGTGCTGAGGGTGAGGGGAGTACCGCCGTTCTGCATCACAAACAATGAGGTGATGAGGATGAAGGCTGCACAACCGTTCATGTTGATGGTCGTACAGATGGGTAGTACGAAGCGTGCAATCTCCTTACGGATGCCTGCTCGCTGCTCAGCCGATTCCATGGTGACGGGTAGGGTAGCGGCACTGCTCTTGGTGAAGAGGGCCATCAATACAGCAGGCATCATGCGTCCTAAGATGTGGATAGGATTCAATCCACGGATTAGGAGGAACAACGGGAGGATGATAAAGAACTGGATCACGTTTCCGCCCAATACCACCAGTACATACTTACCGATGGAATCTGCCACTACTCCAGCGCTGACCTGTGCTGCCAGTTGAGCCGAGAAGGCAAGAATACCCAGGGGCAGTGTCCAGATGAGTCCTCGAATCAACAGGAAAACCAAATCCTGCAACCCTAAGAGTCCTTTTACCACCACCTTCTTATTCTCTGAATCAGGAAGCTTCGAAAGTCCGATACCCACCGCAAAAGCAATCAGCAACAGCGACAATACGTTACCTTCGAGGAAGGGTTTGACGATATTGTTGGGAACGACACTGAGGATATGGTCGTAGTAGGAGAGCTGCGTGTTGAGCGTTGTGAGTTGAACATTCTCTTCCTGAACCCCTTCTGCAGAAAGAGCTTCTGCCGGAAGGTTACCCGGGGCAACGATGGTGTAGAGCACAGCGCCAATGATGGCGGCTGCGAAAGTGGTGAGTAACGTATATAATAAGGTACGTGTAAAGACCTTGCCCGAACCTTTCGATCCGAAGGTGGCAAAGGTGGTGATTACCGCCAGCACGATGGTGGGCACGGCCAATAGCTGGAAGAGTCGTGTATAGACCGTAGCTACGAAGTCCATCAGCTGGTTCAGCCAGTCTAAACCTAACACTCCCAACACGGCACCCACCACGAGTGCGCCAATCCATAATATCGTTTTGTTCATTTCTTTTTACCTTTATTTGGCTGCGAAGGTACGAAGATTTGTGGAAACAGGAAATACCATGTGTGTGGTATTTTGAAAAATATGTATTCCTATGATGATATGTTTGGAAAAAGCAGTACCTTTGCAGCGTTGAATAAAGACATTGGGAAGTCCATGGCAATAGAGCAAGCAATATTCCGCAGATCGGAACTACTATTGGGTGACGAGGCGATGCGTTCCATCGCAGAGAAGCGTGTGATCATCTTCGGCGTGGGTGGAGTAGGCTCATGGTGCGCAGAGAGTCTGGTACGCAGTGGTATCCGACAGCTGACCATCGTTGACTCCGACCGTGTATGCATCACCAATATCAACCGTCAGCTGATGGCCACCTCCAAGACCGTGGGTCAGGTAAAGGTGGATGTCCTGAAGGAGCGTCTGCTCAGCATCAATCCTTCAGCTGAGATCACGGCTATTCAACAGATCTTCACTGACGAGACGGCCGAGAGCTTCCATCTTGATACTTACGACTATATCATTGATGCCATCGACTCGCTGAAAGATAAGGCGCTGCTCATTTTGATGGCAACGAGTCTTCCCGCTGATCGGGGGGATAGAGCACCTGCCAAGTTCTTTTCGTCGATGGGTGCTGCGTTGAAGTTAGATCCTACCCGCATCAAAACAGCAGAGTTCTGGAAGGTGCAGGGCGATCCGCTGGCCCGTGCCCTTCGCAACCGTTTCAAGCGTAACAAGGTATTCCCCAAACGTAAGTTCCAATGCGTCTATTCAGACGAACTGCTGCAGAACAAAGGTCATAACGCCACCTGCGGTACAGAACAGTGCGTGTGTCCTAAAGCAAAGATGGGCCCTGGCGATCCCTCGTTGCTCAATCACGAGTGGTGTTCGTCAAAGGCCCAGATCAACGGTACCCTGGCTCACATCACCGCCATCTTCGGCTTTATGCTGGCGGGATTGGTGATCCAGGATATCGTACAATCATCCTGAATCATAACATTTGATTGCAGCCAACGCTACATCAAATGAAATCTCTTTTCATATTGTTCACTAATGTATTGATCAACCCAGCGATAGAACTCTGTAGTTTCGCGACCTGCCTTACCATTCTTTCTTAAAGTGTCGATCACTTGCTTGGCCCGACTGAATATCTCATCCTCTATGGGCTCTATCTGCTGTAGGATGCCTGTGCCAGCGTGGTTGATAAGGCGTGCCAAATTGATGTAGTCGGCCCCATTGCCACGTTTGATGGGGAAGAGCTGATCTTTGAGTTGGAAGCCAGCATCAACAAGCGTGGCATGACCTTGACTATTGCGGGTAACGATTTGTGGCAGTTCGCCATGAGGGGTTATCCAAAGTGGAATGACAGGTGTGGTAAGCGATGAACCTGGGATGGTCCATGCTATGGTTAAGCGAGGATCCTCGTCCTTACGCACCCCTTGTATGAGCTGAGCTGATGCAGTGTGCCAACGGGGAATGAAATCGCGGAATGGGAAGTAAACAGGTTGTGAATCATCTTGCGGCGCAAAGTCCCATAGGTTAAGATGTGTCAGCCCATGTGTCAGTGTTCTGGTTACTTTGCGGATGATGGGTTCAAAGCCAAGGTTGTTCTCAAATCCAGCACGGGTCATATAGTCCTGAATGGCCAGATAGCGTTCGATGCCCTGATCTAACGAGCGATCGCCCGACATACCGTGATTGGTGCGAACGATGAAACCATAAGGTGCCTGAATGGGGTCGTTGGCATCGAATTTGACGTAGCCGTTGTTACCTGTCTCATAGTAAGCTACACCACCCTGTGCATCAAGCACGGCAAAGTTGGAGTTGGAATGCAATGTGCCTTTCGTCTGCTTGATGCTATCCAGGAGATGTTCGAAATCGGTGAGCGTAGCGCACGATTCCAATGCCTTATACATCAGGTTACCATCTTTCTCGTCACCATTAGGACGAGGCTGATCGGCTTTCTGCTGTCCGTTCAGATTGTATGCTGCTGTGTTGGCGATGGCAAAACCAGCCTCGTTATGTCCCGACCAGACATTGAGATTGAGCGAATCCTGTCGTCCCACAATGGCAATAAAACGGTATCTGCTACCTTGTACAGAGACAACAAGATTGTCTTGATTGGGGGTGTCGCGGTTCTTAAAGATGTAGGGACGACCATCGGGAGTGACCTTACCCGACACGATGACGCTTGTGCAGACATTCAATTTTGTGGCACCCCCAAGGAGTGCCACAAAAATAAGTAAGCAAGATACGGCTAAATGCTTCATGTTATTCTTTGTTTGATACACGATAGTCAAGAGCAGGCTCACGGTCACCTAGAAGGGGAACATATTTGAAATCGGAGCCCACTACCTGTTTGAACTCATCTTTTACAGCTTGAAGCAACTTGGCATCAGTAAACAGGTCGACTGCAGTAAGGGCGAACACCCGACTGGCATTGAGCAACCCTTTGGTACCAATAGTGGTGCCATCGGCAGCCACGTTCTGCCAACTGTGGCCCGGACTGCCAGGGACAAAAGTGGCAGCTCCGAAACTGGCCAAAGGAACCACCCACGACACGTCGCCCACATCGCTACTACCACCACTGCCTTCCTTGGGGAATTCTGCTAGTGGTTGCACCTTGGCCGCATCATCGATGAGTGACTCAGGATTGCCTGTGGCACGAATGAGATCGAGGGCGAACTGACGTTCGCGGGCATCATATATTACACCGCCCACGGTTTCCAGATTCTTCTGAATGACTTGTGAGAGCGTCTTGTTGTGCAAACGTTCGTAAGTACCAGCAATAATCTCTTTTTCAACGCGGGTCTGTGTGCCCTTTGCGGCTCCCACAGCAGCCGAATCGATCCACTCGGTAAGGGTGTTCAGGATGTCACGCTTAGGACTACGGATATAGTAAGATACACGAGCATACTCAGGTACTACATTAGGTGCAAACCCACCATCGGGAATGACGTAATGAATACGAGACGAGGTGGGCACATGTTCGCGCAGCAGATTCACCATGTAGTCGAATGCCTCTACAGCATCAAGAGCAGAACGTCCTTTCCAGGGATTGCCAGCAGCATGCGCAGGCTTACCATAGAACTTGTAGTCAACCATCACCATAGCTGTACCGCCATTGGTGGTAACGGCATTCACGCTGGAGGGATGCCAGTCGAGCACCACATCGACATTTTTGAACAAACCCTCGCGAACCAAATATACCTTACCAGCTCCACCTTCTTCGGCAGGAGTACCATAGACCTTGATGGTACCGCTTTGCTTGTTGGCTGCCAGCCATTTGCTTAATGAGACAGCTGCAGCAGATGAGGCTACACCGAAGGTGTTGTGACCGCATCCCTGACCCGGTGCATTCTCCTTGACAGGCTTGCGATAGGGAACAGTGTCCTGTGACAATCCGGGAAGAGCGTCGAACTCTGCCAGTAAGCCAATGACAGGACTACCACTACCATATGTGGCAACAAAGGCAGTAGGCATACCAGCCACACCTTCTTCGATGGTAAAACCATTCTCGCGTAAGTGCTGTTTCAACAGACCGCTGCTATTGTTCTCCAGAAATCCTAACTCGGGATTGGCCCAGATGGTCTTCTGAAGTTGATCGTAGGTCTGAAAATGACTGTTGAGGTAATCAATAGCTACTTTGGCCTTACCTATGTTACCTGCTTTCTTCTTTGCTTCTGCGCTGCCGCAAACTGTGAGTCCTGCAAGCAGCAGTAATCCGAGAATTTTTTTCATATTTTCTTTTTTTCTTTAGTTTTCAATATTTGATGGCGGTGCCGTCTTTTGGTATCTGACTAAGAATAAACTGACGAATATCCTCATTACCTTGTTTCAGATCTTCCTGACGTACATAGATCATGTGTCCACTTCGATAGCCTTTGAAGATAAAACGATCCTGGAACTTACCACCACGGTCTATCTGCCAGAAATTATACTTCGCATTAAAATAGTCGCAACCACCATCATAATAGCCCGACTGTACAAGCACCTTCAGGTCGGGATTCTGCGACAGTGCTTTACCCAGATCTTCGCCCGTATGGTCGTTGTCACGGTTCCAAGGCGACACATTGCCAAATAGCAGATACTCCACGTCTGTCTTATAGTTGAGCTGATTACGTACATAATAATTATAAGCAGTTGTGAAGGCACGGTTCCAGGTCGAGAACTCAGCACTGTAGTCTGGAGACTCTCCTGAAGTTTGAATGTCGCGACCGGTATAACGAGAGTCGAGCCGACCAATGTGGAGATCACGATCACGAAGCAGCTCTTTCCAGTAGTAACGCGTAGGGATGATCAGGTTGTGGCGTAATACTTCCTGTTGACTGATGCCAGAGTAGCGCGCCACTTTTGTGGCAATGTCATTTCTGCGAGCCTCGGGCAGACTACCACCCCAAGCCAATGCAGGGATATATTCTTCAACAGTAAATTTCTCTACCTCAGGTAAGATATCATCCAGGTCTTTGTTCTGGAGGTCGACACTCAGTGCTTTGTGGTACCATGATGTGGCAGCCATATAGGGTAGGGTGAGTGCACGGCGATTGACACTACGCGAATCGACTCCCAGTTCGGTTGGCGACAGAAGGATCACACCGTTCACGTAGATCCAGTGCTTTTGTTGAAGACTATAGGTAAGTCCTGATGCACGTGTAGTGCCATAGCTCTCGCCAATGATGAATTTCGGAGATTCCCAGCGGTTATGTCTATTGATAAAGTTTTTAACCCAATCACTGATATAGTCGATATCTTCATTCACCCCAAAGAAAGGAGATGAACTCTTGGAACTCACGTTTTGTCTGTTCCCGCGACTCGCTCCTTGAGAAGGCGCTTCTGTACCTTCTTTATTCTCTTTATTAACCTTTATTGCCCGTGAGAAACCTGTGTTTACAGGACAGATATATACGATATCAGCTACATCAAGCACGGAATAGGGATTATCATGTACGCCGTAAGGCTGAACCACTTGGCCATCGTCATCGAGATTCAGCAATACAGGACCGGTATAACCGATCTCCATCCATAGTGAGCCAGAACCAGGACCGCCGTTGAACGAGATGAGCAGTGGGCGGTGGCCCTTATCCTTTACACCATTCTTTTCATAATAGGTGTAGTTGAGTCCGGCAATAATATTCCCGTCTTTATCCCATACCGGCTGATGGCCGATAGTTGCGGAATAGGATACAGTCTGTCCGTTGAAAACTGCCTGATGTTGTGTCGTTACTGCATCTTCTGGGTCGATCGTCTCTTGAGCCAGGGTTGTTTTTGCAGAAATACCCAGAAGGAGTAACTGTAGTATAAATACTTTTTTGTTCATATCCTGATAATGTTTAATATTCGGGTGCAAAGGTACGGTGTCTCGCTTACATGTACAATCGCTCGTTTATGGTATTCACATACCACATACATGCGATTTAAAGCGGATCAGTTGTTTTACAAATGATATGACGTATGATATTCTATAACTGGAATGAAAGATTGGCATAGAGATTACGGCCTTTCTGTGGAATGTGATTCCAGTCGGAGTAGGTAGAATAATAGCGGTCGAAAAGATTCTCTACTCCTACGTGAATATCAGTGCCAACCTTGCCTATCTGAAAATGACCGCCAATATTGAAGTGGTATATAGCATAGCCTGCAGTAGGTGTTTCGCCATATTGGGTACCACACTTACTATTCCTGGCCACAGCACGCACACCAGCCTCAGACTCAAGGTTCTTCCAGAAGAATTTCAAGGCACCCTTATAGGTTAATGGGGCAATCATGGGCAGACGGGCGTGGGTGTTTCCCTTGCCATAACTATATGAGAGGTGGTTATCCCATCGAAGCCAGCTTAAAGGTTGCCAATTGAGTGCTGCCGAGGTGTTGAGAATCTGCGCATCGGGCAGGTTGCGGTACACTTTAACGCCTTCGGCCCCAATGGTCATGGGGGAAAGACGATCGTCGGGGGAACCGATGATGTAATTCTTAAAAAAGAAGGTGTTGGCCTCCAATCGTGCTTCAACTGTTTCGGAACTCCAGGCAACGGATCCGTTCAACTCAAAGGCGCTTTCGTTTTTTAAGTGAGGATTACCGATGTAGTCGTAACGGTCGAACGTGTTGTTGAGGAAATAACCATATGCCTCGGTTACTGATGGGGTGCGATTACCATAACCTGTCCCTAATGCCAGTTTCCAACAATTGTTGGTGTAGGCATAACTCAATGCTACTCGTCCCGTCAGGGCCGATGCTGCTTGTTCCATGCCTGGAAAATAGATACTTAGGGCACGGAAACCTTCATCGTTGTTGATGCGGCGGTGCTGCCAGGAACCTTTGGCCGATAGGCGGAGATGATGATGCTTAGTCAGTTGAATGTCGTCAGAGATTGAAAGACCTTGATTAAAGGTACCCACATCGGGCCAAGTGAGCATGTACATGGGTTTGGCTCCTGATACATACATGGTCATGTCGGCAAATAAGGTATTATAATAGGCATCGTAGTTGAGCTGATACTGGTGAATGGTATGAGCGCCTTGCAACAGACTGTAGATGCCTGTTGTGCTGCTGCGTCCTGGCATGTCCATATGGATAATGACATCTGGGCGATGAGTGTCGTCCATATTGTGAGTAATATGGTTGTAATAGACCTTCGTCTCCCATCGAAAGAACAGACCATTCAACTGCTCCCGGCGGTACGACAGTGAAGAGATGAAGCCTGTAGCATCGCTGACATCCATGGTGAGCGCAGGATAGCCTACATCGGTGGCACGGTCGTAGATGACTGTTCCCTCGATAATATGGTTACTAACTGGTTGCCATCCCACGTTGAGGAATGTGTTAATCTTCTGGAACTGCGAGAACCTGATCTCTTGACTGCCACCTGCCTTGTAATTATCGGCATGGCGATAGAAAACCCCCAGGTTACTATAGAATTTCTGATGGGAGAAAGCAGCATCGGCACCATATACTTGCAGATGACCATTCGACTCATATCCCATAGTAGCGTTGTATTCCTGTGGCTTGGCATCGAATCCCGTCTTGCGCAGTTTAAGGTCTATGCTACCACCGATATTGCCTGTGGCCTGAGGATTGCCGTCGAGTCCGGAATCAAGACGAATACGCTGTAGGTTACCGCTCTCTACATAGCTGGTAACGGGATCCATCTTGTCGGTGCAGGCATAGAATATCTTCATGCCATCGATGGTGGTTGATACACGTTCGGTGGCCATGTTGTTTACTACGGGCTCCCAGGCATAACTGCCTCGACGTACCATATCCACATTACCCAGTTGTAACAGGTGCTCTTCGATGGATGCTGAGCGCCCTTTTCCTGCTACCTTGCGCTTGGCACCCACGGTAGAGGTAACTGTTACCTCGGTGAGTTCAGCTTCTCGATAGATGCTATCGGTAGCGTGATCTTGTGAATAAGCAGGGGCAGTCGTTATTGACTGCCCTGCAATGATTACACAAAATCTAAAAATATATTGTTTTATTCTAACCCCATTTCTCATAGATCCATTTTTTATATAGTAATGGTCCAATACAGACTGCTGTATCCGCTTGTATCGTTGTCTGCACCAGCTACAATGTTACCATCCTTATCCTTGACCACCAGGTGGATATTCCATAAACCGGTCATGGAGAGGTTTAGCTTACCTTCGTAGATACCTGACTCCTGCAGGATGAGTGGTTCATTATTCGGCGAACTATGGTCTCCCATATCAGGCATTGTAGGCGTGATCTCAATCGTGAAGGTCTCGTTGGCTACCAGATAGGGATTCGTCTTGTCTGCACTCTGCTTTGAAACGTAGGCCTGGATGGTGTTGATGCCTGTCTGGAAGTTGTTGGGATTAACCAGTGACAGATAATAGGTGTTATCGCCTACTTTGAACGACTTCAGCCAAGCCAATCCGTTGGCAAGGGCATCGACATTGATAACCGTGGCGGCATGGGTAATACTTTGATTCTGTGAGGAAGCCTTGTAAGATAATTCCCAGAAACCACCATCATTACTACTCATGAGGAATGATATCCATGCACGGCGAACAGCAGGGTAGGTCTTGTCGTAGATAACAGCCTCTGTTGCCGTAGGTGTGGAGTGTTTCATGCCCATCTTGGTCATGGTCATCACCGGAGTAATGTCGCTAATATCGAAGTCGCGTACGTAGCCCTGTGATGAAATCTTGATGAGTGCGAAGTACAAGTCGTTATAGCCAACGTGTAACTTTCCCCCAGCCGAATACACCTTCAACACGTATTTGTCGGCAATGGTGTCACGTAGTTCGGTGATCTCTTTCACGAAACCATTGTTAAGAAAAGCATAAGCCAGAAACGTCTCTTCTGCATTGCAGCACTCACTATCTTCCTCGCCTGGGATAGTGATATCAGTTCCGCCTCCTATGATATCGTCGTCATTACTACTACCACATGCACTAAGGAGTAGGGTGGCAGAAATTGCCATGATCAATGAATGTAATATTTGTCGTTTCATATGCCTAATTTTTTAATAATTGTTCATGTAATGTTTGTTCATTTAAAGCTTCCTCGAACGATGCGATGTTCGAAAGTCTGCGTATCTTTGAAGAGATTGTACATGGGACAGATCTTCTCTACAGCTTCTATCCACTCTTTTACTGCTTGTTCACTTTCTGGAGTCAGTACATGGAGCGTATAGCGAATGTTTTGAGGAGCTATTGACAGGTTCTCAAATCCCTTTCGGCCAGCACGTGGATCCCATTCGGCCTGTACTGTCAAAGAGATGGAATCAACATCGAGCGCACGCTCTGCAGCCTGACCTAAAGAGATGTGGGTGATACAGGTACCCAGAATGCCAAGCACACCTTCGATAGAGGTCATCCCCAGATTGGTACCTCCCAGATAAGCGGGATTATCATGCAGGATCAGATACTTGTCATTAACAGTCAGCTGACGCACGCCATTGGGGAATACCTTAACCCATGGGCCCCGTTGGGGAGCAGAGGTATTACGAATTGCTGCATTGTCTCTCTTCTGATTCTGCTGTTGAAGCTTACTGGCCTGCTGAGCCTGACGCTTGCCCCAGATATACTCACGAAGTCCTGCCAAGGTCGCTCCTTCTACTTTCTTCTCACGGGGCGACTCCTTGCGATCAATGGTAAGCTGGGGAACAACAGCTGCTTTTACCAATGTGGCTACTGCTGAATTCTGTTCTGCCAATACGGCCAGCTTTTCCAGTTCTGCGTCAGAGGCAGGCGAATCAATATAAAGGGTATAGAGGAAGTTGCGGGGATACCACACACGATCGGTTTTTACCTTGTCGGGCTGACCATGTATTTCGATGGTAAGCGAGTCGATGTCAATACCCAGCAGGGCAGCCTGGTTCAAATAACTATCGGCCAAATCGGAGGCAAATACTGCTTGGGCTGTTGTTGGCGTGTCAACACCAGAATCCTGTCCTCCGTGCGAATAGCCGCAGTCGCCAATGTAATGGAACTCTCTAACGCGAAGCTCGCGAATACCAGAACGGTTCTTAGCCGTCACGTTGGCAGTAAGAGTAACTGGCTGCAGCTCGCTACCTGGTACGGAATTCCATGCTAGCAGGGCTACCTTGCGCTCTTTCAAGTGTTTTCTCAGCGAAGGGGCATTCTGCTCCAGTGCTACCTTCTTACTATTTGATTTGAAGATATCCAGTGGTCCCTGAGCATATGCACTGTTGAGGCTGAATGTGAGGAAACCCAGTAATGTAATTCTTGATATATTGTTCATATAACTTTCATTGAGGGATAATACATTTTACTTATTCTCTTCCTACGTATGGATTTGCAGTAATGTCAGAGCCATCGTAACCGTAGTTCTGCCAAAGGTTGGGATTAACCTCGCGCTGAGCCTGCGGAATGGGGAAGCGATAGTGCTTGTATTCAATGTTCTGCTTGCTGTATTGTGGATAGTTCTTGGCAAGGGCACTGTTCTTGATGGTCTTAACCAGAATCTTCCAGCGCTTCAGGTCGAGCAGATGCTTTTGCTCAAGTGCGAACTCCCATGAGCGCTCTTGGATAATAGCCTCCTTGAACTGCTCATAATTCAGACCCGTTGCCAAATCATGTGCTTGAGCTGAGCTACTGTTGATATCCTCACGGAATGCACGACGACGAACCTTATTGAATGCCTCATAAGCTTGAGAATTGGGTTGTCCGTCACGTTCGTTGATGGCCTCGGCTTGGACGAGTAGCACCTCTGCATAGCGTATTACGGTACGGTTCATGGCACGATCGGCAGCACTGGTCTCAGGTGAGTCGTGGTCAATATATTTGTTATAGCGTGAGAAACCAGACTCTTTGGTACCATTGCCATCAGCATCGAAGTAGAAATGGAAGTAGCTTTGTGTAGAGGGGCGCCACAGCGAGTCGGCAAACGATACATCTTTGCGCTGGTCGCCATCAAGATATGAATTCTCTACGCTGTTGTCGGGACCTGGAGCTATATGAGGCAGCGATACGCTATAAGATGTGGAGAATGAGCAGTGGCAGAGGTGGTTACCACCCGAGTTGTCACCATTGACCGATGAACCGATGTAGGCCTGAACGGCGAAGATGCTCTCCTTACCATTGCGATTCTGGTTGTTCCAGTTGTCATAGAAGTTCTCTTCAAGACTGTATTGGTTAGAGTCAATAACCTTTTGGGCGTATTCTACTGAATTGTTGAAGTATTCTTTGCGCTGCGCATCGGTCAGGTCATCATCGGTTTGTGCCCATGTAAGATATACTTTCGCCAGTGCTGCATTAGCTGCACCACGTGTGGCACGTCCTACATCGCTCAGACCGTATCCACTTGCTTCGGGCAAGAGCTCTGCAGCATCCTTCAAGTCGTCTACAATCTGCTGATACACTTCGGTTTCAGAATTGCGCACGGCATTCTTTCCACCATCGGTACTCGTTACAAGGGGGATAGGACCCCAGATCTGTACGGCATAGTTGTACCAATAGGCACGCAGGAACTTGGCCTCGCCTATCACTCTTGATGCAATGGCTGGCGACACGCCTGACGGGTTTTGCTCAAGCTTTTCTATTGTATCGTTGGCACGGGCGATGGCGGTATAGATGTTTGTCCATGCACTTACTACGTATGAGTTGGTGCCATCCCATGCCAGCAGGCCAAGCATACCGCCTCCACCATTGGGATTCTCACCCGATACAGTGGTTTCTGTGGTGAGGTCGAAGAGGTACATAAACGAGGTACACATGCTGATATTGATCGAATAGACAGCATTTACTAGTGCCTGTGCGTCGGCATCGCTCTGAGGCAGATTACTTTCTGCCAGTTCGCTCAGATTGCCCTGGTCAAGCGATTCGCATGATGTAAGAGATGTGCCAAGTCCTAAAACCAAAGCTAATGACAACCGGAAAATATTGATCTTCTTCATATTCTATTCATTTAAGTGGGTTCAACAAATTAGTACGACAGTTTTACGCCAAATGTGAATGTGCGTGCCGATGGATAGGTGCCGCGATCCACGTAACCAGAGTATTCAGGGTCGAAACCGCTATAATTGGTAATTGTGAGTAGGTTCTGTGCTGAAGCATAAAGGTATACTCCGAGCTTTGAACCATTCTGCAAACGTGGCTTGAATGAGTAACCCACCTGAATGTTCTTAAGGCGTAGGTAGCTGGCATCCTCAATGAAACGACTGTCGAGGTAGCTGTTATACAAGTTAAGGGCATAGGCGCGAGGGATGGTAGTGTTAGCATTACTCTCAGTCCAACGATTAGCTAATTTTGCTGATGCATTGTAGCTGGCATTGGGTGATTCGAGAGCCTGCTCTAACTGGTTGTAGAGTTTGTTTCCATAGCTTCCTTGGAAGTTGAAACTCAGATCCCAACTCTTGTAGCGTAACTGCGAGGCAAAACCATAAGTGAACTTAGGCTGTGCTGAACCAAGGATAACGCGGTCGTTCTCCCGGTCAACTGCACCATCACCATCCTGATCAACAAACTTGGCATCGCCATATTCTACATTGGTTTTATTCGAAGGAGCAGGCACTTTACTCAAATCATCCCCTTTCTGTACTACACCGTCGAACACCCAACCATAGTAGGTGCCTAATGCTTCGCCTACACGGATGATGGTTTGGTTGCCATTGATGATTTCGTTTTGCTGTGTTCCAAGACTCGTAACCTTATTCTTGTTATGAGCGATATTGGCTGAAGCGTTCCATGAGAGATCCTTTTGTTGGAGAAGGGTAGCATTAACAGCGAACTCTACACCATCGTTAGTGACGTTACCGATATTACTAAGCTGTGTTGAAAATCCTGTGGTCTGTTCAACAGGGATGGAAAGCAGCAGGTCGGAAGTCTTCTTGTGGTAATAGTCGAACACAAAACCGAGTTTGCCCTTTAATATAGAGAAGTCGAAACCAAGGTCGTAGGATGTTGTTGTTTCCCACTTCAAATCGTCGTTGCCCAATCCTGAACGGTAATAGGCTGTGTTCTTGGTACCTCCACCCAGATAGTAATGAGTGGCGGCATAAGTTGAAAGGAATCGGTAGTCACCAATCTCCTGGTTACCAACGGTACCGATGCTGGCACGTATTTTCAGGTCTTCTATCCATTTCTGACTTTTAAGCCAGCTCTCTTCATTCACATTCCACGAGAATCCGAGTGATGGGAACCATCCCCACTTCTTGTTCTTTGCAAATCGTGAAGAACCGTCAGCTCGCAGTGTTGCTGTAAGATGATAGCGGTCGAGTAGGGAGTAGTTGATACGTCCAATTCCAGAATAAAGAACTGATGTTACGAAATGGCTCTCAGGGGTAATCAACTGCGAACCAGCCTGCAGGGAGTGATATCCAAGGTTCTCATTAGCAAAGTTAGCTGAAGCTGCTAAAACGTTCTCGCTCTTTTCCTGTTGGTAGGTGTATCCACCCAACACTTCGATCTCATGCGCCTTCCATTTCTTATTCCAGGTAAGTGTGGTTTCTACCTGATCACTTTCCCAACGCTTGCTACCGATAGTAGCATAGCCTTGCGTATTAAAACCTGCTGTAGAGGTAGAAGGACCAAAGAAGTTCTGACGGGTATTGATGATATTGGTAGATCCCTGTACACGCAGACGTAAACCAGATACGATTTCCCAAGAACCGAATATGGATACCAATACATTGTCCACTTTTGTCTCTGCATCAACTTCGCTCAAATCAGCTATTGGATTGGGCGTTTGTCCATTGCGCACAAAGTCGCCGGCCTCAAATGGGTTTGCATAATTGTAGGTACCATCTGTATTATAGATGGGCACGGCTGGTGATGTGCGAAGAGCCTGTTCCAGAATGCCGCTAAAGCCGTTCGAGTAACTACCGAATGAGTAAGAACCCTTTTGACTGCTCTTTGATATGTTGGATTTCAATCCTACTGTAATGTTCTTAATGATGTCGCGCTCGTAGTTGATACGTGCACCAAGGCGTGTAAAGTCTGTGCTGCGTATTACACCCTGTTGATCGGTGTAGTTGGCAGAAATCAGGAAACGTTCGTTATCAGAACCTCCATTAATCGATAACTGATGCTGCTGGGTAGTAGCTGAGCGGAAAAGCGCATCTTGCCAGTCGGTACCTTTTCCCCATGATGAAACAACCGCAGGAGTAACTCCAGTTGCTGCTTTCTGTGCATCTGTTGCCAAGTCGAGATATAATCCGCCCCATTGTTGAGCATCCAGCAAATCGAGTGTTTTGCGTACATTGGCTACTCCAATGCTATAGCCATAGTCAACCTTAACGCGTCCGCGCTTACCGTTCTTGGTGGTGACAATAATAACGCCATTGGCACCACGTGAACCGTAAATGGCTGATGCTGACACGTCTTTCAATATCTCAATCGATTCGATGTCTGACGGGTTGATAGATGCAAGAGGGTTAAAGTTACTGTCGGCATAGGATACTCCTGTCTTGGTGGCACTATTGCTGTTGTATATCAGTACGCCATCAATGACATATAGGGGCTCATTACCACCGTTGATAGAGTTACCACCACGGATACGGATATTGATGGATGCACCAGGCTGTCCTGATGATGAGGTGGCATCCAAACCGGCCACAGCACCTCCAAGGATATTGTCGAACGATGTAGAGGCCTGCAGCAGTTCTTCATTCTTTACTGTTGTTACAGAACCCGTAAGGGCCTTACGTTTCTGTACGCCGTAGCCTACTACCACAACTTCGTCGATTCTGTTTGAGTTATCTATCAATGCGATCTCTACCGGCTCCTCGAAGTCATAGACATCCACATCGAGGGGACGATAGCCTACATATTCCACACGGAGGGTCAAAGGCGCCTCTACCTTGGTCTGCAAAGAGAAGTTACCATCGATATCGGTTACTACACCCTGACCCTTTTCACTCTTAACGATGACAGATGCACCAATGAGCGATTCGCCAGTGCGAACATCAGAGATATGACCTGTAATCAGGTTCTGCGAGAAAGCCAACAGAGGGCTAATCGCAACGAATGTTGCAATAAACAATCTTTTTACCATAAAACTATTACCTTTTTATTGTTTACACAATTACCTTCTAATTCTGTGCGGTAAGTGAGTTCTTAATCTTATCAATCTCAATCTGTGCTACTTTGTTGTCCAGATTCAGCAGTCCGTATTCATGGTTATATTTCGTACCATTGGTAAGCACCCACTGCAGGAACTGGTTCAGGGTTTCATCCGCCTCGTTATAGCTCACCCCGATCTTCTCGATAGCAACTTCCGACACCCTGTCGTTTTCCAGGATGGTAATGAGCTCATCCAGTGTGGCTTTATCGGAGAAGTTCTCTTCGAGGTTCTTCTTTACGTCGATACCGATGATGGACAGATCGCTCTTTACATGTCGGCTCTGCAGGTCGAAGATATTGGGAAGGGCATTGAACGATACACCGAGCGGATCCTTTGCCAAGGCAGTATTCAGGAAGAGGTCATCTCCAGAGATGCGCTTGCCGCGGAAGTTACTGCTCTCCTCACCGAAGTTATGAGCGAAAGATGAGGCTACTGATGTAGCGTTGCTACCACTGTAAATAACGAGTTGTTCAAACTGCTTGATTTTCTTTACGTCCTCGTCTAATTCATCATCGAGGAAGAAAAGCTGCTTTAGCTTCTTCGAGTTCAGGTGCTTGCCTTCCAGCACTTTGGCAGCCTCACTACCGCTGGCTGTGATAGGCAGCACGGCGAACTCTCCAAAATAAACAATATGGCTAAAGTCTTTTGCATTACTCTCTTGATTGTCAAAAACGATATTCAGGTCGATGCTACCCTGATTCTGATTACCTTTGGCGATCTGGAACTCTACGCCAGGTTGTGTTTTTGCATATTCTGTGATCCACTTCTCTACCAGCGGGCGGGCAAAACGTGGAGCTTTCACGTAGCGCACACTGCTCGTGTTGGTAGAATTACCCTCAGCCCAAATATGACTGATATTGATACTCAATAATACTGCTATTGCCAATGCGATTCTTTTCATGACCTTTATTTTTTATTTTGTTTATACCTATTATATATACGCTCTCTCTCCTTGTCATTGCCATCATACAACAGCAACAACATCCTTGCATTTGCATTCGATTCATTGTCTTCATAACTCAATCATATTGTTAAAATCACGATGCAAAGGTACGGCGATTCCGGCATACCCACAATCCCGATGATGTGGCATTTCATATACCGCATATATGGTAGGTGTCCTTCATAAACACAAGAAAAGCGATGCGTCGCGCATAGAAACTTTAACCGACAACAGTTTCAAACGGACGCATCGCGGAATGATAATTTTCAATTGTCAATTATCAATTATTATAAGTGTACTTCCTTATCTACCACCTCCCCATTCAGAATCTTGAACGAGTTCAGTTTCGGTTCACCGTCAAGTAATGAGAGGATGGCGTAGCGGATTGTGGGATCGTTGGCCAGTCGGAGGTCTTCTTGCGAAGGTCGTGAGGGCGAGGCCGGATGACTGTGCCAGTTGGCGAGGATCTTCAGTCCTTTGCTCCGTGCGTATCGCAAAGCAGCGAACTGGTCCTTTGGCGCAAAAGAGAAATGCTCAGACGAGTGGTCGATATTCTCCATCCAGTAGTTTTCGGTAACAACGGATTCTTTCGCTACCACCCCTTGCCCCTCCTCCCCGGAGGAGGGGAGTCCTAAAAGATAACCGCATGATTCATTCGGCGCATCCTTCTTTGCCTGGTCAATTAGTTCATCTATGACGTTCTGTGGAATCTTCATTTAATGTTTAATGTTTAATCTTTAATCTTTAATGTTTAATGTTTAATCTTTAATGTTTCAAATCGCACGCCGCCTGTTCGTAGTCTATTAGGTGATCGATGGTGGGGGTTGATCCACAGATAGCACACGAGTCGCGATGCTTCACGGGTACAGTGCGGAACTGCATGGTCTTGGCATCGAAGGTAAGCAGACGGTTTGTGAGCAACTCTCCCACACCAGTAAAGTATTTCAATGTCTCGGCGGCCTGAATGGTACCTAACATTCCTGCGATGGCGCCCAACACACCAGCTTGCGAACAGGTGGGTACTGCACCCACGGGTGGCGGTTCCTTGAACATACAGCGGTAGCAGGCAGTACCAGGAAGGTGCGTGAATGTCTGACCGTTGAAGCGCAGGATACCGCCATGCGAGAATGGCTTACCAGCCATTACGCACGCATCGTTGATGAGGAACTTCACGGGAAAGTTGTCGGTACAATCCACCACGAAGTCGTATTCCTTGATGATATCCAGTGCGTTCGACGAGTCGAGGAACTCATAATAGGTGTCCACTTTCACATCGGGGTTAATAGCCTTGATTTTCTCTTCGGCACTCTTTACCTTCGGCACGCCTACGTCCTTGGTGAAGTGTATCACCTGGCGTTGCAGGTTACTCAGATCCACCACATCAGCATCCACTATACCGATACGACCGATACCGGCAGCAGCCAGATATAGACTCACGGGAGCTCCCAGTCCGCCGGCACCTACTACGAGTACGCGCGCGTTCATTATCTTTTCTTGTCCCTCAACGCCTACATCCTGTAGCAGGATGTGTCGTGAGTATCGCTGTATCTGTTCTTCAGTAAAATCAATCATAATTGTCAATTATTTATGAAAGAACCTCCTCCCATGAAATACAGGAAGTCAACCTTGTCACCCTCCTTCAGCTGAATAGTGTCCCAGTCCTCGCGCTCGGCAAACTCCTCGTTTACCTGCACGCTGACCATCTCCGGCTGCTGTACATTACTATTATTGATCAGTTCACTCACGTTGAGCGGCAGACTAACTTCCTGCGCGTCTCCATTTACATAAATCTTTGCCATATATCTGTCGGTTTAATGATAAAATTCCGAGTGCAAAATTAGTGGGTTTTCACAGGGTAGGCAATCGCCTATTCATGGCATTTTGACTACCTATGATATGGTATGCGATTTACCATCGGTGTGGGATTGTGGCATTGTCAATTCCGCCGTAATTTTGCACTCGGAATTTTATCATTAAACCGACGAATTATGACAGAGAACAAGAAACTGAGCATTATCGCCTTCAGTGGCGATTTTGACAAGCTGACGGCTGTATTTACATTAGGTACGGGCGCGGCTGCAGTAGGGTATGAGGTGAACATCTTCTTTACGTTCTGGGGACTTGACGCCATCAAGCGTAAGCAGGGAAGGAGTTTCACAGGTGGTAATTGGCTTACCAAGATCTTCGGATTCATGATGGGCGGTCTGAAGGCAACACCTACCTCACGCTTCAATTTCCTCGGTGCGGGTCCTAAGATCTTCCGTTACTTGATGCGAAAGAACAACGTAGCAACGCTCGAGGAACTCGTCGAGGCTGCTAAGGCGTTAGGTATTAACCTGTATGCCTGCGAGATGGCGATGCATGTGCTCGGTCTGAAGAAAGATGACTTTATTCCAGAGGTGAAGGACGTGCTTGGTGTGGCTTCGTTCCTGCAGCTCAGCGAGGGTGGTCAGACCTTATTCATTTAAAGCCCACCCAAGCCCTCCCAAAGGGAGGGATGCTCAGATACATCAATAATAATATATACACTATGGGATTATTCAAGAACAAAAGTAACCAATCACCCCGTTCAGAGGAAGGAAAGGGGAGTCATGTATTGGACATCACGAAGGAACACTGTCCGATGACCTTCGTCAAGACAAAGATTGAACTCTCGAAACTCCAGTCGGGAGAGATTCTCGAAGTACTGCTTAGTGAGGGCGAACCGCTCGATAACGTTCCCCGGAATGCCAAGGAGCAAGGATATCATGTCCTCTCCGTGGAGCATGTGGAGGGAACAACCTATAAAGTGACAATTCAGAAATAATCATGTATAACCATGGAGCAGAGAAGTAATATCTCTTTCACTTCATCGTGAACGAGGCGAACAATGACTTCTACAAACTCCTTTAAACTCCTGAAAAAATGGCAGATTCTAATTTGCAGCGCAGTGTGACCACTGCTACCGCCAGAAGACTGGCGACGACAACGAAGACAGCCCCGCAGATGGGCTCGATCACTCCAAGACTGTTGTTGAAACTCCTGCCTTGGGTGCAGGTGTCTGGTGGTACGTTCCGTGTGAACCGCACGAAGGTGGAACTTCGCAAGAACGACCGCCTGCCTATCCAGTATGTGGATGGTGTACCCTCGTTTACAGCGAAGAACCTGAAGGCTATCCCGCTGTTCTCGGAATTCGATGACGAGATCTTGAACCGTCTGGTTAGCTCTTTCGAGACGAAGGAGGTTGATGTTGACAACCTGTTCGTGGAGGAAGGTAAGGACAAGCAGCGCTTCTTTATCGTGGCGAGCGGTCAGGCTGAGGTAATCAGCAAGGGTCCTCATGGTGAAGAACTACGGATAGCACTGCTGGGCGACGGTGAGTACTTTGGCGAGGCCGACCTGCTGGACGAGCAGGAATCGACGGTGAGCGTCCGTGCCATCACACCAACGGTGTTCCTCGGTCTGAAACTGAAGGAACTCATCAAGTTCATCAAAGAGGTGCCTGATTTCCGCGAGATCTTTAACAAGGCGGTTGACAAGCAGCTGCGACTGAAGGCTTCGGTGAATGATAACGGTGAGAAGCACATCGATCTGGTGAGCGGTCATGAGGAGGATAATATCATTCCCGAGACCTATATCGACTATGAGGAGAATCCTACGGAGTATCCGCTGAATACACTGCAGACCGTTGTACGTGTGCATACCCGTGTGAGCGATCTTTACAATAATCCTTATAACCAGTTGGAAGAGCAGTTACGCCTGTCGATCGAGAGTATCAAGGAACGTCAGGAGTGGGAGCTCATCAACAATAAGAAGTTCGGCTTACTGGCTGCTGCCAATCCTGCCTACCGCATCACTACGCGCTATGGTGCGCCCACGCCTGATGATCTCGACGAACTGTTGAGTCTTGTATGGAAGGAACCTGCTTTCTTCATTGCCCATCCGCGTGCCATCGCTGCTTTTGAGCGTGAGTGTACATGGCGCGGTGTACCGCCTGTAACCACCGATTTCTTCGGTACGAAGGTGATCTTGTGGCGCGGTGTGCCCCTGATACCATCCGACAAGGTAGAGGTGGAAGGACAGTACCTGACTGGTCGTGGTGTCGGTACAACGAAGATCATCCTTGTGCGTACCGGTGAGCAGAACCAAGGTGTTGTAGGATTGCATCAGAGCGGCATCCCAGGTGAGATTGCTCCGTCGCTCTCCGCCCGTCTGATGGGTCTTGACAAGTTCGGTGTGGCTTCTTACCTGCTCACGAAATACTTCTCACTGGCTGCTCTCACCGATGATGCCATCGCCGTGTTGGAGAATGTGGAAGTGGGGTATTATCACGACTATCAGCATAGAAACAAGGTGGAGAAGTAAAAAGACTCTCCTCCAATCCCTCCCTGCGTGGGAGGGGAGTAAATACCTTTTTTGAATATGATAGATATACAGAATATTGACGGTTACGGCATTCAAGACCCTGGCTTCGATTTATTGCGGCAAGTGGCTCAAAAGTACTGTCCGGAAGAGTTGCAGCAGGTACGAAAGGAGGTCATTCCCGACGAAGCGCTCGATCTCTCGTCGCTGACCGGTCTTCTCCAGTCTTTTGCAAGTGCGGATCTGAAATCCCCTTCTTGGGCACCAAGCACCATTCCCTCTCATCCTGGGGAGGGGGCTACTGGCGGAAGTCTATCAACTCCGCTCCCTCACAGGGAGGGGCAGGGTGGAGGATCTTCTCTTGGTATCCGACCCTTCGGAGAGCGTGAACTGTCATCCCTTCATTATGAGGAGGCTGATACGCTGAACTCAGAGCAGATCAAGAAGGACTTCCCCGTACTGCAGCAGAAGGTGAACGGGCATGACCTCGTATGGCTCGACAACGGGGCCACCACACAGAAACCGTTGCAGGTGATCGACAAGATTTCGGATTACTATAAGAACTACAATTCGAATATCCACCGCGGAGCCCACACGCTGGCTGCCCGTGCTACCGATGCCTACGAGGAGGCTCGCGAAAAGGTGCAACGCTTTATCAATGCTGCCACCAGCGAGGAGATCATCTTCGTACGGGGTACCACTGAGGGTATCAACCTGGTGGCGCAGACCTACGGACGGCAGTTCCTCACACCTGGCGATGAGGTCATCGTATCAGAGTTGGATCATCATGCCAATATCGTGCCTTGGCAACAGGTGTGCCATGAGAAAGGCTGTACGCTGAAAGCGATTCCTACTGATAAGAACGGCGACCTGGTGCTCTCGGAGTTCGAACGACTGATCACCCCGCGTACGCGCTTTGTCAGCGTAGGACATGTGAACAACACCTTCGGTACCATCAACGATGTGAAGCGAATCATCGATATTGCCCATGGACATCATATCCCTGTACTTATCGACGGCGCACAGTCGATTGCCCATACACCTGTTGACGTACAGCAGCTGGGAGCCGACTTCTTCGTATTCTCTGGTCATAAGATCTATGGACCCAATGGCATCGGCGTGGTGTATGGACGCAAGGATCTGCTCGATAAGATGCAACCATGGCAGGGTGGCGGTAACATGATCAAGGATGTGACCATCGAACGTACGGAGTATAACGTACCACCTGCTCGTTTCGAGGCAGGCACGCCCAATGTGGCCGACGCCATCGGACTGGGTGCCGCTTTGGATTATGTGAGTCATCTCGGTATCCGAAATATTGAGCACCATGAGCACCAGCTGACGGAGTATGCCCGTGAACAGCTTTCCCAGATCAAGGGTCTTACGCTCATAGGAAATCCCAAGAACCGAGTGTCGGTGGTAAGCTTCGTCCTCGATGGTATTCCCGTGCCTGAGACAGGAACACTGCTCGACAAGGAAGGTATCGCCGTGCGTGCCGGTCATCACTGTGCCCAGCCTGCTCTTCGCGCCCTCGGCTACGAGATGAGTGTTCGTCCTACCTTCGCTCTGTACAATACCCGTGAGGATGTTGACCGACTGGTGATAGCGGTGAGGAAGATCATTGGTGATAACAAACGATGAATGACGATTCATGAAATACGAAACAAAAGTATTAAACACAAAATACCAGAAGCCTGACGCCTACGGGGCGCTGTCGATGCCTGTCTATTATACGGCAGCGTTCGAGTTCCCCTCGGCTAAGGCGATGAGCGATGCTTTCTGCGGACGCACCATGGCACCGTCGTATGCCCGCATTGCCAATCCCACGACAACCTATCTGGAGGAGCGTGTCCGACAGATCACGGGGGCTGCAAGCGTGACGGCACTGAATACGGGTATGGCGGCCATCGCCTATGCCTTGACTGCCGTGAGTGGGGCAGGACTGAACATCGTGGCGTCTAAACATCTTTTTGGTAATAGCGTCTCGCTGATTCGTGATACGTTGGGTAGCTTCGGCGTGGAACCACGGTTTGCCGACTTTACGAAACCGGAGGAGGTGGAGGCGCTGATTGACGATAAGACGGTTGCACTGTTCTTTGAGATCATCACTAATCCGCAGTTGTTCGTGGCGGATATTCGTAAGTTGTCGGAGATTGCCCATCAAGCAGGTGTACCGCTGATTGCCGATACAACCATCGTACCGTTCCCTGCCTTTCGGGCAAGCGATTTTGGCGTAGATATCGAGGTGGTGTCGAGTACGAAGTACATCTCTGGTGGTGGCACTGGCTTAGGCGGTCTGCTCATCGACTACGGTAGGTTCGACTGGTCGCATCATCCGTCACCTGCCTTGTTGGCTCGTACCAAGAAGGTAGGGAAGAAACTGGCGTTTACAGCTCGGGTGAAGACCGAACTGGTGACGAATCTCGGTGCGCTGATGACACCGCAGGTGGCATACATGGAAACACTCGGTCTTGATACGCTCGACATCCGTTTCCGTCGTCAGGCAGAAACGACGTTGTGGCTGGCACGTCAGTGTCAGGAACTCCCTGAGATCAAACGGGTGAACTACACCGGTCTGGAAGATAATCCTTTCTACGCATTGTCGAAGGCGCAGTTCGGTCCGTTACCAGGAGCTGTGTTCACCATCGACCTCGCTTCGAAGGATGATGCCTTCACGTTCATCGACAAGCTGCAGATCATCCGTCGTGCCACGAATCTCTTCGATCGTAAGTCGTTGGCCATTCATCCCGCCTCCACCATCTTCGGTCTTTTCACCGCCGAACAATGTGCCGGGATGTCTGTGCTTGACACTACGGTACGACTGAGCATCGGTCTGGAAGACGGTGAAGATCTTCTGGAGGATATCAAGCAAGCTTTAGAATAAGGTCGTAAAACCTATGGTTTGACTTATACTGATATAGGTAGACACATTTAGTAACAATTAAAATGTGTATTATTTATGAGTAGAAGTCAAAAGTATTACAGTGAAGATGAGAAGTTGTCTTTTCTTCGCGAGTATCATCTGTC
>Ga0256407_10001398_pt1 | contig 51429 bp, 37 predicted proteins | sample RumenRJG_04DNA_FD_193489 | JGI IMG/M metagenome (GOLD analysis project Ga0256407, IMG submission 193489) | Bovine rumen microbial communities from Lethbridge, Alberta, Canada - RJG_04 | ecosystem: Host-associated > Mammals > Digestive system > Stomach > Rumen | place: Canada: Alberta... | reverse complement strand
ACGCTGTAAGGCTCAGAGAACTATTATGAAGAACAACACGGATCTTAAAACAATAAGTGAAAAGCTGTTTTCCGCAAAGACAGTACTGCTTTTCCCGCACACTAACCCTGACGGTGACAGTGTGGGCTCCTGCAGCGCCCTGAGCCTGGCTCTCAGAGCGGCGGGAATTGAATGCTACGTCTATTCGGAAGACCCGCCTAAGTACCTGGGATTCATGAACATGGAAGCCTTTACGAAGGACTGGACCAAGCTTCAGAATCCGGACGTCTGCGTTGCGGTGGACTGCAACGAGTACGGCAGGATGAACGAGCGCGCCGAGATGTTCAAGCTCGGAAAGACCAAGATCTGCATAGACCACCACGCTCACGATCAGGGCTTCGGAGATCTGTACTATATCGACGAAGACGCTGCGGCGGCGTGCGAGCTGGTCTATGAGGTCATCAAGGACGCAGGCGTGGAGATCACAAAAGACATGGCAAACGCCATCTACACGGGCATTGTGACCGATACAGGCAGCTTCAGGCACTCCAATACAAAGGCAGAAAGCTACAGAATAGCTGCTGAGCTGTTCGACATAGGCGTAGACCATACAAATATTATGGTAAACCTGTATGAAAACAAGAATCTGAAGAAGGTTCGCTGTGAAAACAAGGCCGTCGCAAAGGCAATCTTCTTTGCGGATGGCAGAGGAGTCATCAGCTACCTTACAAGCGGCGAAATGGCAGCCATGGACGCACATCCTGAGCACGCTGACGAGATCATCGACAGGCTCAGGGACATAGAAAACGTGGAAATGGCCGCTTATCTGGAGGAACGCGAGGAAGGAGTCAAGGTCAGCATGAGATCAAAGACCGATTCCAGCGTACTCGAAATATGCCAGAGGAACGGCGGCGGCGGTCACGTTAAGGCTGCCGGCTGCACAATGCACACAACCATGGAGAATGCCTTTGCGATAATAAAGGACGAGATGGAGACTGCGCTGAGCTGATGAGAGACGGAATCCTGGTACTTTACAAGCCTCAGGAGTGGACTTCCAGCGACTGTGTGGCCGTGTGCCGCAGGGCTCTGGGGGTCAAAGGCAAGAAAAAGGTGGGCCACGGCGGGACTCTGGATCCGATGGCGACGGGCGTTCTGCCCGTTTTTGTCGGTCAGGCAACCCGCATCATGGAGTACATGGAACTGGATTCCAAGACCTACGTGTGCTGCGCCAAGCTGGGAATCACGACGGATACCCTGGATATATGGGGCGAAGTCACAAGCGAAACACCCTGGGAGGAGCTGCGCGACGGAATATCAAAGACCGACATAATGGAGGCCGCAGGGTCCTTTGAGGGCGAGATAGAGCAGATACCGCCCAAATACTCGGCGGTTCGCGTAAACGGCAGGAGACTTTACGATTACGCGTACAAAGGCAAGGAAATCGATGTTGAGATAAAGCCGAGAAAGGCTTTTGTACACAGGATATGCGTAATAGACGTCGACATGGAAAAAGGCCAGTTTGCCTTTGAAGTAGAGTGCTCGAAGGGGACTTACGTCAGATCCATATGCGACGATATCGGGGCCAGGCTCGGGTGCGGATGCGTCATGACGGCCCTTGAGAGGACTGCGGTCGGCGCGATCAGCATAGATCATGCGGCTCTGTCCGCCGAGGACGTGAAAGCCATGCTGGGTGAGAAGAATGAGCCCGGCAGCGCGGCCGAGGAGCTGGAAAGACTGCTTTTGCCTGCGGACTGGCCGCTGGTGCACTTCGGCAGGATTCTGATGCCGGCTGAGCGCGCGGAGTACTTCCGCATGGGCAACAGCGTATGGCTCACACAGGTGAAGATAGAGGAAGAGACAGATCCCGAGGTCACGGGGCTCAGGAACGCCCGCGGACGTGACTACAGCCTCATTTACAAGGTTTACGAGGAAGAAACCGGGGAATTCCTGGGGACGGGATTCATAGATACAAGAGAAGGAAGACTTAAGGCAGACAAGGTGCTCGCGGAGCGGAAATGATAGTATTTGAAAGACTTGAAGACATTGTAGATATAGAACCGACGGTAGTGGCCCTGGGCAATTTTGACGGCATACACAAAGGCCACCAGGAGATAATCGGGCGTACGGTGAAGGAAGCTGAGGCGGCGGGCCTCAAGAGCGCTGTTTTTACGTTCTCAAACCACACCAGCTCGATCCTGAAGAACGTTCCCAAGGTGAAGAACATCCTCTATCCTGAGGACAAGCTCAGGATTCTGGAGGAGATGGGCGTAGACTACGTCTTCAACATTCCTTTCACCGAGGAGATCCTGCGCATGAGCCCTGAAGAGTTCATCGAGGAGATTCTGGTCAACAGGTTCAACATCCGCGAAGCATACTGCGGCTTCAACTACAGCTTCGGCTACAAAGCCTCCGGCACGCCTGAAGTGCTTATGCACGAAGGCCTCAAGCACGGATTCGGCATCCACGTCCAGGAGCCGTATGTAATAGACGGCGTGGTCGTCAGCAGCACATACATCCGCCAGCTCATAGAAGAGGGGCGAATGGAGGAAGCCGCCAAGTTCATGGGCCGCATGTACTCTGTAAGCGGCGAGATCATCGTCGGCAACAAGCTGGGACGCACCATAGGCTTCCCGACCTGCAACATTTTGGTCGACGACACCATGATTACCCCGCCGAACGGCGTTTACATCACGACGTGCACCATCGACGGCGTCACCCGCTCTAGTGTGACAAACGTTGGTGTTAAGCCGACCATCGGCACTTATGAGAAGAACATCGAAACCCACATCTTCGACTTCAACGAAGATGTCTACGGCAAGCAGATCCGCGTTGACTTCATCAAGCACACCCGCGGAGAGCAGAAGTTCGACGGTCTGGACGCATTAAAGAAGCAGATCGAGAGCGACAGCATCGAGGCAAGGGTCTGGCACAGGCAGAACAGGTAAAAACCATTTGATTTAATAGGCTCAAAGTGTTACAATACATCTCGCACGGGTCCTAAGGGGCCGGGCATCGGAGTATGGCGCAGCTTGGTAGCGCGCTTCGTTCGGGACGAAGAGGCCTAGGGTTCAAATCCCTATACTCCGACCAATAAAGGAACGCAAGGAAGACACGCCCCTGCGTTCCTTTTTTATGTTATAATCAACCTATCGAAATCATTGACTTCACCAGTTTAAACAGGAGCACTGAAAATGAAAAAGACACTATTAAACCTGTTAGCTATCATCCTCGCCGTGTCCATGGTCTTCACCATGGCACCGCTCAGCATGGAGCATGCATACGCGGACGATACTACCATAACGATTGATGGAGTCATATATACACCGAATGATGACGGAACAACGGCAACCGTAAGCGGCCATATTGACGGACTGTCGGGAGACGTCACGATTTATTCAAGTGTTCCACTTAATGACCCGCAATATACAGTTACAAGTATCGAGCCTTTTGCCTTCAACAAGTGTGAAGGTCTTACATCCATCACGATTCCGAAAGACGTGACAAGTGTAGGAAATAATGCGTTTACTAACTGTGGTCTGACCTCTGTGACGTTTGCGGATGAAAGCAATCTCAAAAGTATTGGAGAGAGAGCATTCGCAGGATGCAAAAGTCTTACATCCATCACGATTCCTAAAAGTGTGACAAGCATCGAAGCATTCGCGTTTTTTGTAGATGATGATCTGACCTCTGTGACATTTGCGGAGGGAAGCAATCTCACAAGTATTGGAGAGGGAGCATTCGCAGGATGCAAAAGTCTTACATCCATCACGATTCCTAAAAGTGTGACAAGCATCGAAGCATCCGCGTTTTTGGTAGATGATGATCTGACCTCTGTGACATTTGCGGAGGGAAGCAATCTCACAAGTATTGGAGAGAGTGCATTTAATAGCTGCATTAATCTTTCAACAGTCACGATTCCGGCAAGTGTGACGAGCATCGGAAAAAAAGCATTCTATGATTGCGAAAGTCTGAAGACTATCACGATTCCGGCAAGTGTTCAGACTATAGAGTCCGATGCTTTTACTGGCACACCGCTTGAAACCGTCTACTATTACGGCACGAGGACTCAGTGGACTAGAATAGAAGGAGATGGAAAGCCGATGAATGTTGCTGTGTATTATATCAAGGTGGAAAATAATGTGGTATATACACTGAATTATCTCGGACCGGGAACCTATGGAAGGGCAACCGTAAGCGGCCATACTGATGGACTGCTGGAAAAAGAAAATGTCAGGATTGAAGAGTTGGTTTTAAGCGATAATGTGTATTATTCAGTTAGGAGCATCGGAGAAAATGCCTTCAAAGATTGCAGCAATCTGAAAACCGTCACAATTCCACGTGATGTAACGCTTATTGGTAAAGGCGCTTTCGATGGGACCTCGCTCACTACAGTCAATTTCCAAGGCACGAGGCCTCAGTGGGATAGGATAGAAGGAGCTGGCAAGCCGGACAATGTTACTGTGAATTGTGCGCCTATTACCATAGACCATATAAATTATGATTGTTATAATGACGGAACGGCAGTCGTATGCGGCTATATTACTTCACTGCCGGCGGAGGTCGAGATTCCTTCAATTGTTTCACGTGGCAGGGATTATACAGTTACAAGCATCAGACAGGATGCATTTATGAACTGCGATAGTCTGAAATCCGTCAGTATCCCGGCAAGTGTAGAAAGCATCGGACAGGGTGCTTTTGACGGTAGCGGCGTGAAAACCGTAACGTTTGAGGAGAACAGTAAGCTGAAAAACATCGGAGAGGCTGCTTTTATGGCTTGCGAAAGCCTGGAATCCGTCAGTATCCCGGCAAGTGTGGAAAGTATCGAAAAGGCTGCTTTCTCTGACTGTGAAGGCTTAAAGACTGTAGTCTTTGAGGGGAACAGCAAACTGAAAAGCATAGAACTTAATACATTTGAAACCTGCAAAAGCCTGGAGTCCGTCAGTATTCCGGCAGGTGTAGAAAGCATCGGAGAGGGTGCGTTTTGCGCTTGCGAAAGTCTGAAATCCGTCAGTATCCCGGCAAGTGTGGAAAGCATCGGAAAGAGTGCGTTTAGCGGTTGCACAAGTCTGGAATCCGTCAGTATTCCGGCAAGTGTAGAAAGCATCGGAGAGAGTGCGTTTTACTATTGCATAAAATTGTCATTTATTACATTACCCGCGAGCGCAACATCAATAGATGGATTGGCCTTTTTTCGCTGCGAGAACCTTACAACATTCAATTACCTTGGACCAAAGGCTCAGTGGGAGGCGATAAGGGATACGTTAAATGAGAATGGAAAGCTTATAGTTCGGGATGGACAGGATATCATCTTCAAGAATAGCGACGGAACCGAACTGCAATACAGCAGCGTGAAGTCCGGATTGACGCCGCAGTATTTGGGAGAGACACCAACCAAAGACGCGGATGATCAGTACACATACACTTTCGTCGGCTGGGATCCCGAAATCACAAAAGTAACCGATGCTGCAATCTATACCGCGAAGTATGACGCAACGCGTAAACCAAAACCAACAAAGAGCATTAGCATCAAGGGCGCCAACGTGGTACTGTCCGCAGCAGCCTTCACATACAACGGCAAGGTGCAGAAGCCGGCGATCGTGAAGATCGGCAGCTGGAAAATGGCAGAAGGGACGGATTATACGGCTGCATGGTCCAACGCTTCATCAAAGAACGTTGGAACCTATTCGGTAGCAGTGACAGGCAAAGGCAAATATAAGGATACTGCAAAGGCAACATATCAGATCGTTCCGAAGGGCACGACTCTGAAGAAGCCTAAGAAAGCCAAGAAGGCTGTAACGGTCAAGTGGAAGAAGCAGAAAGCCAAGATGCCGAAAGCGCGCATAAGCGGCTATCAGATTCAGCTGGCCAGAAACAAAGCCTTCACAAAGAAAGTCAAGACCGTGAAGGTCAAAGGCTACAAGAAAACATCCAAGAAAGTCAAGAAACTCAAGGGCAAAACAAAGTATTATGTCCGCGTCCGCACATACATGAAGAGCGGCGGCAATACGTACTACTCGCCATGGTCAAAGGTCAAGACCGTAAGGACGAAGTAAGTTACTCACATAATAACGCTGAGGCAGACACACCTCAGCGTTTTTTTATTATAATTGGGTCACGAAATCGTAAAACAGTGGGTATAGTACCCAAAAGAAATGGCAATTGTGTCCCAAAAGCAGCATCATTCGAAGATATTTTTGGGTCACGAAATCGTAAAACAGTGGGTATAGTACCCAAAAGAAATGATAATTGTGTCCCAAAAGTGGTATAATCAGCCCGAGGAAATACGATATGGAAAAGATCTTACTTAAAAAACAAAACGGGCATGAAATCCCGTGCATAGCGGAGTTCCCGGAGGGGATGAAGAAGCTGGTGATAGTCATCCACGGCTATGACAGCAGCAAGGAGAGTGAAAATGCGGCGAATCTCATGCGGAATCTGCCGGGCAAAGGCTTCGGCGTGATAGCCTACGACCAGCCGAACCACGGAAGCGAACAGGCGGCGGAGGAAGAGCTGACCGTCTGGAACTGCGCGGACAGCCTGGCCAGAGTAGAGGAGTACGTAACGGAGAGATTCACGGATTTGGATCTGTGCTACTTCGGATCAAGCTTCGGCGCGTACATACTCGGCATCTATCTGGCAACGAGACCGCACAAAGGCAGGAAAGCCTTCATGCGCTGCGCTGCTGTGAACTTCCCGGAACTGGCAGAGGATGAAGGCGTAGAGGACGCGGACCTGCCGGATCTGTTCGAGCTTTTCGACCGGGCGAAACCGGAAGACGTGGAGATGGCTTTTGCACATGGAGAATGCGACAGCACCGTGAAAGTCGAAGCCGTCATCGAGTTCACTAAGCGCTTCGGATATCCGCTCACCGTATTCCCGGGGGAGGAGCACCCGATATGCACGTACCCCGAAAACCCGGGAAAAGTGGCAGAATTATCAGTAAAATTGTATAATGGCGACAGTGGGAAGTTCGAAATTTGAAAGAGAAGTGTTTATTAGGGAGATTATAAGGATGAAAATCTCCAGCTCATTAAGATTATTCCGCCGCAGCCTCCGGAGCCGACTCCTGAACCAACGCCGGAACCTGCAAAGGCAGTAGCCACAACTCCGCTCATGGCCAAGATGACAGCAAGCGGCAAGACAGCCCTGAACCTCTCGTGGAATGAGATCAGCGGTGCGGAAGGATACGATGTATTCCTTGCGGAGTGCGTCGGCAACGGCCAGTGCAAACTTGCGGGTACAGCCAAGGACGGAAATAGTGTAAACTGGTCAACGGACGGCCTGAAGACAAAGCACGCTTATAAGGCCTACGTCAAAGCCTACGTCATGAAGGATGGGCAGAAGAGCTACGTCAAAACAAGCCCGACCGTCCACGCCTACACCAAGGGCTTTACAAAGAAATATACCAACGCCAAGAGCGTCAAATTAAACAAGAAAAAAGTTTCGGTCAAGATAGGCAAGACCGTCAAGATCAAAGCCAAGGTCAAGAAGCTGAAGAGCGGCAAGAGACTCATGCCAGGTCATGAGCTCAAGGTACGTTATCTCAGCTCAGATACTAAGATCGCAACCGTAACAAGCAAAGGCAAGATAAAGGGTGTCAGCAAGGGCACTTGTTACGTCTACGCATACGCCCACAACGGCGTATATAAAACAGTCAAGGTAACGGTTAAGTGAATTAAGCAGAGGTATTAATCATGAAGAATGGGAAGAGAATAAAAGCAAAGCTCGTCACGGTCCTTACTGCCGTACTGACGGTATTCGTCATGATGCCGCAGATGGCGGCGCCGGCGCACGCAGAGGGTTGGGTGGTCCCTGAAGCGGATAGGACTCTTAGTACGGATTCTAATTGGGAAGATACTCTAGTGCTTGATAAGAGTGAGACAGTGAAGATCAGCGGTATCACCCATGACAACACGGGAACAATTGCCGGCCCGGCAATCAAAATCAGCGGAGGAGCCACCGTCAATCTGGTTTTTGAAGGCGCTAATGTTCTAACGGCAAATCCGAAAATGCCCGGCGCAGGAATCGAGGTTGAGAACGGATCGACTGTGAACATTTACGGACTGGAGGGTTCAAGCCTTGATGTTACAGGAGGACAATTCGGAGCAGGCATCGGCGGAGGCGGATATTCATCTGTTGGCGAGTCGAATCCGAGCGCGGGAAACATCAACATATATAGCGGAAACATAACTGCAGCAGGCGGATCCAGAGGCGCAGGCATAGGGTCCGGATACCATCAATCTGCGGGCGTCATTAATATCAAGGGCGGTAATATCACAGCGTTTGGTAATGGCTGGGGAGCCGGGATAGGTTCAGGTTACGGATCATCAGGGGGAGATCAGAAAGCAAGGATGGGTTTTTATGATGGAGGCACAATCACTATTTCCGGCGGCACTGTTAAGGCCGCTGCCTATAGCTTGAATTTTCGCAACTTCGATCAGTACAACACCGGTTCACTCTATGGAGAAGGCTTCGCAGACAACTGTGCTGCCGGTATTGGCGGGGGTTACGGATCATCATCAGGAACTATAGTAATTGAAGGAGATGCCGATGTTACTGCGATTGGAGGCGCCGGTGGCGCAGGCATCGGAACCGGCAGAGGAACAACCAATCCAAAGAATTATGATTCGGAAAAAGCAAGCTGCGATATTACCATAGGTGGAAACGCGAAAGTCGTTGCCATGGCTTCCATTGATACTCGAGGCGGAAATTACACCACTGCGGGTGGCGCGGCCATCGGATGGGGAAGAGGCTGGCTTATGGTCAATGACATCGGCGATGTTAGTCACGACAATCCTAAGGGAAGTGTCAAAATCGAAGGCAATGCGAATGTTTACGCGTGCGCACCAGACGGCGCCAATGCGATTGGTACCGGTTATTCGGTGAGTGGTGCAGACGAGCCGCCTATGTGCCACCTCAAGACTCTGACCATCGGAGACTCGACTACAGTCGTCGCGGTAAGCAATATGCAGGATCAGGAGCATGACGCGCTTTCGATTAGCAAGGACAATGTCACGGTGCTCAACTTCGAGAAAGAATTCTTCGAGAACAACAGCGATTTCTTTACGGAAGATAAATTTTCTTTGAAGATCGAAGCGGTATCCCGCGACGATGCGGCTGAAAAAACAATCTTCGCCATACAAAACCCAAATAAAATGCAGGCGGCGGTTCATCTTCCGTCAGCCTCCGAAAACGGCATGTATTTTACCACGAAGGACTATCAGGCTGATGACGGGTCCAGGATTCTGCTCACAAACGGAATCGAGCATGAGGCATGGCAGTTCCTCAACAAGACATACAGCGTCGAAGGTCTTATCGATGAGACCTACAGCGTGAAATATCATCCAAACGGTGCAGACAAGGCTTCACTCAGCGGCGGAACATGGGAATCGGACGATCTATTCACGGCGGAGTACTCAGTCCTGGACATGAATCCGCTCACGCTTCAGACGCCGTTCCGCAGCGGATATGACTTCGCCGGATGGTACGAGAACAATGGCCTTACCGGCAATAAAGTGACGGCATATCCTGACAATACCACCGGCGACAAGGAAGTTTGGGCGAAATGGACTGCGAATGCAAAGGCAGTAGCCACAACTCCGCTCATGGCCACTATGACAGCCAAGGGCGATACGGGTCTGAACTTCGCGTGGAACGCGATCAGCGGCGCGGAAGGGTATGACATATTCCTTGCGGAATGTGTCGGCAACGGAAAGTGCAAACTTGCAGGTACAGCCAAGGACGGAAATAGTGTTAAGTGGTCAACGGACGGCCTGAAGACAAAGCACGCTTATAAGGCCTACGTCAAAGCCTACGTCACGAAGAACGGCAATAAGTCATATGTGGCGACAAGCCCGACAGTACATGCATACACAAAGGGCTTTACGAAGAAGTACACCAATGCAAAGAGCATAAAAGTCAAGAAGTCAAAGGTGTCCCTGAAAGCAGGGAAGACGGCAAAGATCAAGGCCAAGGTCAAGAAACTGAGAAAAGGCAAGAGAATCATGCCGGGTCACGAACTGAAGATCCGCTACCTGAGCTCAGATACAAAGATTGCGACCGTTACAAGCAAAGGCAAGATAAAGGGCGTAAGCAAAGGCACCTGCAAGATATATGTCTTCGCCCATAACGGAGTATACAAAACAGTTAAAGTTACAGTAAAATAATACAGATAATGAAAGGTTATTACTATGTGGGAAAGAAAAGACGTTAAAGCACGCGGAAAGAAAAACTTCAAGGGAAACTACTGGAAGAGCGTACTGTGCGCTTTGCTGTTGTCGATACTGACATGCACTGCAGGTGTATCGAGCAGATTCGCAGGCGGCAGCGATGACGATGACAGCGGCACATCAGAGGCCATCAACGACCTGTCCAACGATATTGACAGTGTTGACACCGGCACAGCCGCCACGATCATCGGCGTTATAGTGCTGATCCTTCTCGTTGTAACCATCATACACGTACTTCTGAAAATCTTCATATTCAACCCGCTGCAGGTAGGATGCTACGGATTCTTCAAAGAGAACGCAGGCAAAAGCAACCCGGATCTGGGAATACTGAAGACCGGCTTCACCATGTACGGCCACACCTTCATTACATTATTCCTGAGAGACCTGTTCCTGGTACTTTGGACTTGTCTCCTCATATTCCCGGGCCTGATCAAATCGTATTCGTACCGCATGGTACCGTTCATCCTGCGCGACCATCCTGAAATGACCGCGAGGGAAGTCATCACAGCCTCCCGCAAAATGATGGACGGCCACAAGTGGAACGTCTTCGTATTCGACCTGTCATACATCGGCTGGTTCCTCCTGAGCATCGTCACACTCGGCCTGCTCAACATCTTCTGGACCGAGCCGTATAGACAGAACGCCAACGCAGTCATCTACCGCGCCCTCATCGGCGAAGAAGAATACCAGCCGGAAGACGTCATCCCGCTCAGCCAGCCCGAGTAGAAACACAGCCTGAATAGAAGTAGAGTTGCAAAGAGCATAATAATGCGTTAATATGAAACCCGCGGGCAGGGGAACCCCCGCCCGCGCATACGCGGATGTAGTTTAGTGGTAAAATATCAGCTTCCCAAGCTGAGGTTGGGGGTTCGATTCCCCTCATCCGCTCCATAGCGAAAAGAGACACCCAACAGGGTGTCTCTTTTCGCTATACGGCAGAACGAAGGGAATTGAACCCGAAAGACTAACTATCTTTAGTCAAGTCTTTCTTTGCGTGAAAAGCGCTGCTTTTTTGGGCATAACAAATAAACCCTAATGGGCGAAATGAAAACTGTTTTATGCTCGAGAAATGTATTCCTGATTCGTTTTCAACAGATGGAAAATGACTCGAACGAGTTTTTTCACTACATGTGAAAGAGCAACATAATAGTGCTTGCCTTCACATTGTTTTTTCTCAAGATACGCCGCAAAAGTTGGATCCCACTGGCTTACATATCTCGCCGCATTAAAAAGCGCATACCGCAAGTATTTTGATCCTCTTTTCTCCATTCGGGCATTATTCGATTCATAAGTTCCCGATTGGTATGTGGAGGGCGACATTCCGGAAAAAGCCAGAAGCTTATCTGCATTTTCAAAGCGATTAATATCTCCGATTTCCGCCAGGATAATTGACCCGAGGTTAGTCCCTATCCCTGGAATCGTTGTAATTGGGGAATGCAACTGGTTCATGTAATCCTTGATCAATTCGTCCAACTCATTAATCTCGCGGTCATATTCATGAATTAACTTGATTGTATGTTGCAATTCAATGGATTTCGCGCGCAAATCAAGCCCTATGGACTGACGGGCTTCAGCCCGAACACGAATAGCAAAATCCTTCTTAAAATGGTTCAATGAATACTTGTTGAGTAAGCTGGATAATCGTGTCAGATGAGCCTCTGCAATCAACTTGGCCGATGGATAGTTTAATAACATCTGGTATATCGCAGTAGAATGTATGGAATATACGCAGTGAAGCAGCTCAGGGAAAAGTATTGTAACAAGACGTGTTACTGAGACTTTCAGCCTTCCTCGTTCCTGTGCTTTTTCAAACCGATAGCGTGTTAGTGATTTTAATTCGCTAATATGGTATGATTCACATCGACAGGGCTTGAAGTCAAAACCAGATGAAAGCAAGAATGCAATGTTGCGTGCATCAATGCGATCAGTCTTTGTTCTACGGAGACTAGTCGCTTTTCTGAACTGATTGGTGTAGAGCGGATTGATGACAACAGGCGGCATATTGTTGTCAGTCAGGAAACTCTGGATGTTGTAGCTGAAGTGTCCGGTTGATTCAAGCCCTATCGTCACATTTTCAGATGATCGAGCAACTGATTTGATGCAATCCAGCAATTCCATAAAGCCAGTCCGTGTATTTGATATGGTGAACACATCAAATAACACCGTTCCATCTGAATCCATGATGAAGCAATCGTGTTTATCTTTAGCCACATCAATTCCAACATAAATCATAAAAAACCTCCTGTAAAAGAATTCGACACTGTTTTAGGACCACAGCACATCCTGTTTCCGTAACCTCGTTCTACATAAACCGTCTAGCGGTATCTAACTCATTAACAGATCAACAAGACGACTGTGGTTAGAGCCTTTCGGTAACCATCAAAGTGGTAGGGCGCGTGAACTAATCCACAGTATCAAAAAAAGTATAGCATTATCCTTTTGGAAACACAGGATATTACTATACTTCTATGATACGAGGGCCGGAGCGTGAAGCAGAACTGTCCGGTGGACAGTTCTGTAGCGACGGGTCCAAGCCGCCTGTGCGGGGCGGCGCAGGACGGCGGAGGGGCAGGGGCCCCGCCGCACAATTCCCCTCATCATCCTCTCTCACCTGTGATATAATTACCTCAACCAAAAGAGAGATAGTATCCCATGAAAACTTGTCCAAGATGTGATTCCAACAACGTAGTGCGCGTGCTGACCTCCAGCATGATCCTGGCAGTCCCGGAACTCCGCAAGGAAGTGAAGGAGGGGCGTGCCATTGTTTGCACTGCCTGCTGCGGCACTGGCAGCAGCCGCACCTTCAAATGCAAAAGCTGCAAGCTCCAATGGGATGAGAACATGGAGGAAGATATAAGGAAAGCATCGCTATAGATATTATTCATTTCAATGCAGTAAAGTGGTACAATACTAACAAGTATAGCTATGTATATGCGCAGGGATACAAATGTATCAGAAAAAGAAGTGTATAAAAGGGAGATTACAAGGATGAATAAAGTAATAAGGCGAATAGTGATGACAGCTATAGTCGTAGGGCTGTTGTCAGGGATGTGTTTGGTGGCCGAGGCGGCGACCAATGATGTAATAAACTATAAGGACGCTAATGGAAATACAGAATCTTGTACTGATTATACCGTGGTATCAAGCGATATGAATTGGAATGACGGCTGGTACGCGGTGACAAATGATACGTCTATCTCCGAGACGATTACCATCCGAGGCAACGTAGACCTTATCCTTTGCGATGGCGCTACACTGACGATGAAAAAAATAGCAATAGAATACGGGAGCTTAAGTATTTACGAAGGTAGTACAGCGGATAGCATTATAGGAAGTGGTGCCATGGTATTATACGCTCCTACAGCCAATGCGATTTTTCAAGTGGGTAGTTCTATTAACATCTACGGAGGAAGGATAAATGCCACATCAGGGGATCAATCGGCCATCCGTGTCACCGGAAATGGGGCTTTTACGATTAATGGAGGATTTGTTAAGGCTACGGGGCATACTGATGGGATACTCTGTGATGGCGGTTCGCCACCAATTGAGATTACTGACGGAATCCTTATTGCAACTGGCGGGAGGAATGGCCGTGGGATTTATTGCACTAATGGTGACATCTCGGTTAAAGAGGGCCTGCTCAAATATGACTCAGTCGATGGTTCTTCATGGAGTACAATAGAAGAGCTTGGCAATTACACTATGAGATACGCCGTTATCGGAGAAGGCGCTGTGCAGGTCAACAGCGGTTCGAAATATCCGACGCTCGATATAGCATTGCAGTATTGTGAACCAAGCGACACCATCACGCTTCTCCGTGATGTCTATACTTTCGACACGACCACGATTCCAGCGGATAAAAGCATCACGCTCGATCTGAACGATTACGGAATTATGTATTCCGAAGGCGGAAACGCCAGCGTGTTCAATATAATGGATGGCGGAGTATTGATACTCAAGGATGATTCTGCGGCTAAAACCGATCGCTATATCACACTGAAGGACGGTAGGGGAGCGGCAGTGAGCCTTAACGAATCGTCCGAAGCAATTGCCGTACGCGGTGGATATATCACCGGCGGAACCGGAATGGTAGACGGGGACCACACCTACGGCGGCGGCGTGAACAATGCGGGGAAGTTCTTCATGCTTGGCGGAACGATCGCCGGGAATACGGCTGACTACGGCGGGGGTGTATATACCTCCACTACTAGCGATTTCCAGATCGAAAACAAACCGGAAATCAGGGACAATGCATTGAGCAACGTCTATCTTCCTGAAAACAAAATGATTACTGTGGCAGGGCCTTTGGGAAACGAGAAACCGATCGGAGTAACGATGCAGACGCCTGGGCAGTTCACGGTGAATGGCGATTATGCAGTAAACGTATCAGATTATAAGGATCTCTTCGTCTCAGACGATAGTGATTACATCGTATCGATTCTGAATGATCCGGCTGGTGATCAGCTCCAGCTCCTTATGAAAAACCCGCCGAAGCCTCCTGAACCGCCGGCTCCAAAGCCAGCTGCCAAGGTCAGCGGCACGCCTCTTACCACGATGACGGCCAAAGACAAAACGAGCATGACGATCGCGTGGCAGAAGGTAACAGGTGCTGAAGGCTACGACATCTTCTTCTCAAGGTGCGACGGCAAAGGCAAGACCACTGCGAAGAAAGCCCAGACAATCAATGGCAACAGCACATTCACATGGACAAAATCAGGTCTTAATGCCGGAGTATCATACAAAGCCTATGTCAAGGCATATGTAATGAAGAACGGCAGCAAGCAGTATGTCGCGACAAGCCCGCTCATGCACGCCTATACAAAAGGCTACACGAAGAGATACACCAATGCCAAAAGCGTAAAGGTTAAGAAGACCAAGGTATCGATAAAGAAGGGCAAGACCTTCAAGATCAAGGCAAAGGTAAAGAAGCTCAAGAAGGGTAAGAAGCTCATGCCTAAGAAGCACGAGCTGAGACTACGCTACCTGAGCACAGACTCATCGATAGCTACAGTATCCAAGAAAGGCAAAATCAAAGGCGTGAAGGCAGGCACCTGCTACGTATACGCCTACGCCCACAACGGTGTATTCAAGAAGATAACAGTAACGGTAAAATAAAGAGGTTGTAGTAATACACTTGTGAAAAGAACTGTTCCCGGAGTTGCGTCTCCGGGACTTTTCTTTTTTGTGTTATAATTTTATTGAGAAACTAAGAACAGTAGGATGAGAACAATGATCGACAAAGAAAGACTAACCCGGCAGATGGACTTCTGCCGTGAAGTGGATAAAGAGAAGGAAGTGTTCCGCCAGTCATACCTCTGCGACGGCAGCCGCCGGGAAAACGACGCGGAGCACGCCTGGCACATGGGCATCATGGCCATGATCCTGCAAGAATACTCCAATGAGGACGTGGACCTGCTCAAGGTCATCGAGATGCTCCTGATACACGACATCGTGGAGATCGATGCGGGAGACACCTATGCCTACGACACCGAGGGTCTGAAATCCCAGGCCGAGCGTGAAGCAAAGGCAGCAGAACGTATCTTCGGTATGCTTCCGGAGGACCAGCGGGACTGGATGTTCGAACTCTTCCATGAGTTCGAAGAAGGAAACACGCCGGAGGCCAGATTCGCCAGATCACTGGACAACGTGCAGCCCGTCATGCAGAACGACGCATCAGAGGGCAAGGACTGGCAGGAGAAGGGCATACGTCTTTCCCAGGCCATCGAACGCCAGCGCCGCACAGCTCAGGGATCACAGATACTGTGGGATGAAGTATCTAAGCCGATGCTCCAGAAGAACATCGACCTAGGCAACATAATCGGAGACGTTTCATTAGATGAGATATAATAAGCTACTTATAAAAAGACAGTGAGGAGGGTGCATCAAATGAGCAGGAAAGAGTTAAAGGATATTGCAAAAGTCAGATTCAAAGACAACTGGGGAGATCTTCTGCTGGTTCTCGTTTTGGCGGAAGTAGCAATTATCCTTGCGATAGTGCTGGGATTCGGGCTGGCTGAACTTATCGTAGAAGGACCGCTCGTCGTTGGAATCTACTACGTATATACCAGAACCATATATAACGAGGAAACAGACTGGAAGGACATGTTCTTCGGGTTCAGGAAGATGTTCGGCAATTCATTTGCCGTCAATATTCTGGTTTGGGCTCTCACATCTCTTGCAGGCCTTGTCATCTTCGTTGTGGGGAGAATCATCTCTTCCATCATTACAAAAATCCAGACAAGCGCTTATCAGGCAGCCTATTCATATGACGACTATTCATACGGAGATCCTTTTGAGTCATATGCATCATCATTTCTGATGTCAGCAGGAACTGCGATTGCCTCATTTATCATAATAGCAATAGCGGTGAGCATTGTAGCATATATCATCGGCCTCTTCTATGCAATGGCTCCGCTCATTATATTGAAGGAGCCGGATATCAAACCGGTCGACGCGCTGAAGAAGAGCCGTCTCATGATGAACGGAAACAAATTCAGACTGTTTATCTTTGAATTGACGTTTATCGGTTGGTTCCTCTTGTGCATAATAACCTTTGGCATACTGACTGTATATGTTGCACCATATTACACATATGCCAGAGTGATGCTGCTGAATCAGATTTATAATGAGAGAAGTGGCATTTCCATGGATGATGATGCAGATATGCAAAGGCTGCACGCCATGAAGGAAAACGTCATCAGCAAAAAAGATGCAGTTGCGGACAAAATCAAAGAAAAGACATCCGAAAACAGACCGGCAGAACGTCCGGCGGCACCTGCAGGCGTAAACGTATGTAAATACTGTGGAACCAGACTGCCGGAGGGTGCGTCATTCTGCGCAAAGTGCGGCAGGAGGCAATAGAGGAGAAAGAAAATGCTGTGTAAGAATTGCGGGAGAGAAATAGATCCGCGTTCCGAATTCTGTCCGTTTTGCGGGAATAAGGTAAGTGTGCCGGAAAAAGGCATAGAGAACAATAGCAGAAAGAAGATTGACAAGCAGACAATCATTATAATCGCTTTGATAGCGGCTATTCTGTGCGCTGCAGCGGCGGTTTTCTTCCTCGCAAGAGGCGGCGGTGGGGATGAAGCGGCAACCCAGCCGACGGACGCAACAGCAGCAAGCGAAGCAGCGGCCCTAAGCGAGCCCGAACTGTTGTACCACGATGTGAATTTCAGTCAGTGCTGGAAGCATGACGGGAAATTCAGCAAGGAGGGAGTTGAGGTACTGCTGCTCGTATACAACAATGGCGAACAGGCCATTAATAGATGCGAATTCACTTATTCAATAGACGGTGAAACAGATGTGAAAAATCTCGACCCATCAAAGGCGCCGTTTTCGGCAAGCGGATACATTCCACCGTACAGTTTAGGATACATGTATGGTCGAATATTCTTGCCGGATAACACTGCCCATGAGCAGGGAGAGGTTACACCAACAAAGTTTATTACCTGCGAGACGAAAGACGAATATGCTTATCCTGCCATTTCAGATCTCAAGTGGTTTGACGAAGGCTATAAAGAGTACGGCGCAAAGCAAAAGCTGTATGATGTCTCGGAATGGAACTTTGATTGTACAGTTACAAATGAAAACAAAGAAACAATTTCCGCTGAAAACGCCGTCATAATCGCGGCACCGGATTTGGATGACATGAGCGAAGAGGCAGGCGCACCGGTTTTCGGAAAGTGGGCTGCAGGAAAACTGAAGAAGGACCTGCCTCCAAATAATAGCGTTAAAATCGAGCATGCGCTTGAGAAACCGCAGTTTGATATTGGCCTCATCGAATTCAGCCAAAGCGATCTGGGTATCTATGTTATTGAGACGAAATAAGGGAGAAAGATAATGTTTTGCAAGTATTGCGGCAGAGAAATAGATCGCGGTTCGGAATACTGTCCGTTCTGCGGTGAGAAGCTCGGAGATTCGGCACCGCCGGTCATGGAGGATAATTGGAACAATTATAACGATTATAGCGATTATAACAGCAATGTTGCGGTCGCCAATAAGAGCAGCAAACATACGATTATTATCATTGCTCTTATAGCGGCAGTGCTTTGTGCCGCCGCGGCGGTTTTCTTCCTCGCCAGAGGCGGAAGCGGTGATGAAGCGGCAACTCAGCCGACGGACGCAACGGCGGATACAGAGGCAGCATTGCCCGAAAACGCTGCAGTTGCCGGCGCGACGGAGTTCAACGGCAATTACTATGAAGTAATAAACGAAGGTTGTGACTGGTTTGATGCGAATGCCGCATGCGAAGAAAAGGGCGGGCATCTTGCGATCATCACAAGCCAGGAAGAGGAAACGTTTATCGAGAACCTTATAGAAAGCGACAAATCCGACTCCATCTACCATTACTGGCTTGGCGCGACAGACGATGAAGCGGAAGGAACCTGGACCTGGCTGGATGGTCAGGTGTTCTGGCAAGGAGGCCCGGCAGACAAAGGTGGGCACAGCGTTAACGGAATGTACAACCACTGGCTTCCGAGCCAGCCGAACAACTCCGTGAAAGAAAGCGAGTCAGGGCATGACTATCTGGAAATTCAGGTCACGCGCGGAAATGAAGGTCCGGCAGAGTATCTGACGTGGACAGATATTACGTCCGATGGCGTCGCTTACGGGTATGAAGGCCCTGACGATTATAACGATACACAATATTACGGTTACATCTGCGAGTGGGAAGGCGATGAATTATAAAAAGACGAAAATAGTCATAGCGATAATAGTATTCCTTGTGCTGGCCCTTGCGGCCTTCGCCGGTCTTTTGTATTACCAGAACGCTGAGAACAAAGCGGCTGAAATCGCCCAACAGGAAGCACTCGAGCAGCAGGCAAAAGAAGCGGCCATGGCGGCGGAAAAAGAACGCAAGGCAGCCGAGAAGCAGACATATGAGCTGGCGGACCATGTGTACTCCCACAGAGGCGCGTCAAGCGATGAAATCGAGCATACCTTTGCCGCCTATGATAAAGCAATCGCGCAGGGTTCGCACAATATCGAGCAGGATCTGGTAATCTCAGCGGACGGCACCCTGTACATTTCTCACGATCTTACATCCGACAGAATCGCAGGGTCAGGCGGAGCATTCTCCAGCATGACAGACAGCCAGATCGATGCGCTTACGACTTCAGATGGGCAGAAGATCCTTAAACTGAGCGATGTGTTCGAGAAATACGGCAAGTCGGTAAAATACATCATTGAGCTGAAGAGCAGCGACAGCAGAACCGTTGACGCATTCAGGGATGTAGTTGACAAATACGACATGAAGGACCAGGTTGTCGTGCAGTGTCTGGAACTGCAGGCATTGAAGGATCTGGAAGAGTATTATCCCGACATGCCTAAGCTCTACATCGTTAAGGACCAGAGCTCATTCGATTACGGACTGACAAAAGAGTATGTGGATATTATCGGTGTGAGGAAGAACCTGATGTCATCTTCAAACTGCGAAAAGACTCATGACAGCGGAAAAGAGTTTAATGCCTGGACACTCGACACCGACGATGAAATCATCTCAGCGATAAAAATGGGCGCAGACTCATATTTCACAAATCACACGGATCGGGCAATTGAGCTCGAGAAGGAATACAGGAATAATGAAGAATAATCACGTTCTATACTTCGACAACCACTACACCACGCCGGTCATGGTCCGCGGCGAAGGCCCGTACCTCTATGACGAGGAGGGTAGAAAGTATCTGGAAACCTGCGGCGGTTCCATCAGCAACAGCCTGGCATATGGCCGTGAGGACATGGCGGACGTCTTAGGCAATCAGGCGCGTACGCTTTCCTTCGCGTACAATGCCCATATGGATTCCAGCATACAACATGAAGCGGCAGACGCTCTTGCAAAAGCATTCCCGGCCTTCGACAGATTCTTCTTCTGCTCAGGAGGCAGTGAAGCGACAGAGATAGCTACTAAGATCGCTCGTCTCCACTTCTACCATAGTGGCAGACCGGAAAAGAACAAAATAATAGGCAGGTGGATGTCCTATCACGGATATACGGAAGGCGCACTAGCGTACGGAGGCCACCCCACAAGGCGAAAAGAATTTATAGAAATACTCCGTGAGGACGGTCATATTCCACCTGCTTATTGCTACCGCTGCTGGTACAGTAAGGAATGCAAAAGCTGCAATATGGAATGCGCCTATGCTCTTGAAGAAGCAATTCTGAAGGCAGGTCCTGAGACAGTGGCGGCTTTTATTGCTGAGCCTGTTGTGGGGACAGCTCTCAGCGGCGTTCCAGCTCCAGATGGATACTTCAAAATCATCCGGGAGATCTGTGACAAGTATGATGTGCTGCTGATCACCGATGAAGTCATGTGCGGAACTGGCAGGACAGGAACCATGTCCTGCATCGAGCAGTACGGGGTGGGACCTGACATCATCGCCCTGGCCAAGTCTCTGGGCGGAGGATACTTTCCGGTGGGCGCCGTGGGCATGAAGGAGGAAGTTGCTGCACCGATCATAGACAACGGCATCTTTCCGGTGCTCCACACATGGACGGGAAGTCCAATGGCTTGCGCTGTCATCAAGAAGACCTTGGATATCATCCATTCCGAAGACCTTCTCGCCAACGTCAACAAAGTGGGCACCTATTTCATGGATCAGTTGCGGAATCTTCAGCAGCGGTGCCCATACATCGGCGACGTCAGAGGCAAAGGCATGATGATTGGCGTGGAATTTGTTAAGGACAAGGAAACAAAGGAACCATTCCCACCGGAAATGAAGCTGGGAGAGAAACTGTACCAGAAGGGCATCGACAATGGCCTGATCCTCATGGAGTGCATGGGCATCGACCACGGCAAACAGGGCGATGCGCTGCTGTTCGGACCGTGTTTTGAGTTTACCGAGGAGCATGTGGATGAAACCATCGAACTACTGGAGAAAACGATTAAAGATCTACTATAACGAGCAGCAATAAGAGAAGAAACAAGAGGAGATAGAGTTATGCCAATAATAATAGCAATAATTATTGTGTTATTCATTATCGCAATAATTGCAGAAATCTTTGATGTTGGCCTTTTGGGTGCAATAGGCATTGGGATTCTCATCATCATAGGTATTTGCCTTGCAATTTACTTAGTTGATAAGTTTTCAAAGAAAGAGGAGACAACAACGAAAGCAATAATAATTGCAGTATTTGCAATAATTGCGGCATTCATAATAGGTTTCTTTGTGGTGTTTGTGGGTTGTGATGGAGAAGACGGTGAAGATGCCTCCTATTACATCGATTATAACGATAATGGACAAATGGACGAAGGAGAACACGTATATGATACATACGATAATGGCGGCGGTGGAGTAGATTACGATGGCGATGGATGGAATGAATATAACTATGAACCTTAAGTGTTCAAGCGTTGAAAACCAGTATCTATCAATAAAGGAGGATCGATATGGCTTCAAATAATAGTAAACACGATGAATCAGCAGTAGAAAAAGAATCCAATGATGCAGTTGTAGAGTCTAATTCTGCAATCAAAAAGAGAAAAAAGAGAATAGTTGTTATCGCTGTATGTCTAGTCGTGGCAATAGCAGCGGCTATTATTGTTGGCAATATGCTTTCGAAAAATATGAAGCAGAATTGGCTGAGCAAACAATATGAAGGAGAGCTTAAAACAGTCGAAGTAGAGAATCTTTCATTCTCGATTCCAGAGTCCTTTGTTACCGAAGAGTATGATATAGATGATACCTATTTGGCAATAAAGAATACGGATTATGAACATTATGGCGACGAAGGGACTATCTTGTCTTTGGGCGTTGATTATGACGGATTGACTTTGAAAAATGGAATGAATTCCTATATTAAGGAATATGACCGAATCCATAACGGGGATGATTGGAATTTTAAAGATTCAAACTATGACATAAAAGGAAAAGGGTATTCTGGAAAAGAAGCGTGTAAACATGATGACCATTATGGAGCAATGGAAATCGTCGATTTCATTATTGTAGATGACAGTGTGTTTGTAATAGAACTCTCAATACAGGATGAATACTATTCAGATGAGAGTATGGAAATAGTTCGGGATCATATTGATTGGGCAGAATACAAGAGCAATAGAATAAAATCGCTTATCGCCAAATATGAGGGGGACAGGTATCCTGGAGACTATGTTTACAAGAGGGATTTAAAAGTCACCGCAGTACGTGAAAACGGTGAAAGAACTGATGTTGACAACCGTTTCATCAAATTAGAGTTCCCAAAAGGAGACGAATTCAAAGAAAATAAATCGTTGCCAGTGGTAATTAAATATAAAGAAGGCGGGGTTGACTATGAAACCACAATAAATATTAAATGCGAGAAATATGAATCAAGTTATTCTTCTGGTTCTTCATCGGTCGGAAATTATCGCCCTGGCGACAAAAATGGGGAAGCATGGGATACAAACGACGACGGGTCGGTTTCCGGCAATGAATTCCAGGATGCCGTTAACGACTTTATGGATGAGAACGGGTTTTAATTGTTTTTCAGTTAAATAACATTCGTAAGTAAGAGGGAAAAGCAATAAGATTGCTTTAATCTAAGAGCGCAGCAATCTGCGCTCTTTTCATATGCAAATGCAATAATTGTCGCATGTAAAGCGACCATGATAAGTAATGCTGGGGTATAATAAGACCAACAGTTATCGAATAACTATCAAGGAAGGAATCATGGGTAAAAAATTAATTGTAGCAGAAAAGCCTTCAGTAGGCAGAGATATCGCAAAGGTTCTTAACTGTGAAGAAAAAGTGGAAGGCGCAATGTTAGGCGAGAACGACATTGTCACTTGGGCATTTGGACACCTTGTTTCGCAGTGTTATCCGGAAGAGATGGATAAAAGGTACAAGGATTGGAAAATGGAAGACCTTCCAATCATTCCCGCTCCATTCCAACTGAAGGTGCTTGAAAGTGGGGAAAAGCAGTTTGAGATTATCAAATCTTATATGAATGCTCCAGAAGTTGACAGCATTGTATGTGCAACAGATGCCGGAAGAGAGGGCGAACTGATTTTTCGCTACATCTATCAGATGGCAGGTTGCACTAAACCAGTAGAAAGATTGTGGATTTCGTCACTGACCTTTGGCGCGATCAAAAGTGGTTTTGAAAATCTCAAAAACAGTTCAGAATATGATGATCTTTACCATAGTGCCAGATGCAGGTCTGAGGCAGACTGGCTTGTAGGCATTAATGGCAGCAGAGCGTTTGCAATAGCTAATGGTGTTTGGGGATTATCTATTGGTAGAGTTCTTTCGCCGACACTTGCAATTCTAGTACGACGGGAGCACGAACGACGTGACTTTGTGCCAGAGGAATATTGCGAGTTGATTGCGTCATTTGAAGGGTGGACGGGCCGCATGGTAAATACCGAAACCCAAGGAGAATCTGACAATTGGTCTCATTATGCAAAAGCAAGAGAAAACGAGCTTAAACAATTTGCTGCAACAAAGCCAGGAAAGGCTATTGTCTGCGACGTTTTGAATCGTGAGGAACAGTTACCAGCCCAGCAGTTGTACGATTTAACATCTTTGCAACGTGACGCTAACCGAATCTACGGTTATTCGTCAAAGTATACATTGGATACGGCACAAAAGCTCTATGAGCGACATAAGGCAATCACATATCCACGAACGGATTCGCGGTATCTTTCATCTGATATCAAGTCTACCTTAAATAAGCGCTTGGAAAGCCTTTGCGAAGGCGTATGGGAACCGTTCGCTAAGCAAGCAATGGAAAGTGAGAAAGATTTGTTCGGGCGTTTCATCTTGAACAAGGGTGTTTCGGATCATCACGCAATCATTCCAACTGGCGAAGCAAAGGGCATGGAGCAGTGGTCGAATGCGGAAAGACAGATTTTTTACCTGATTGCCGGTCGCTTTATTGGGATGTTTTTACCGGATAAGCTAGTGTTGCGTCAGGAAATACACTCAAACATAGATGATGAAGAGTTTCGTTCCTTTGGAGAGAAGGTAATAGAAGCTGGCTGGTCTGCGGTGGATCAGAGCAGAGCATCTGGACAGAAGGAACTGCCTTTGCTTGCGAAGGGAGATACTGTAACAGTGAAGAGCATGATTGTGCGTACAGATGCGACAAAACCACCAGCACCTCATACAGAGGCCTCTTTGCTAAATGCTATGGAGCATGCGGGGAAAATCGTGGAAGAAGAGTCTGTAGATGATCACGAGTCCGAGTTTGGGATTGGAACTCCAGCGACCCGCGCTGCTATGATTGAGAAGCTAGTGGAAAAGCAAATGGTTACAAGGAAGGGTCGCGCGCTAATTCCGACTGAATACGGTATTCGCCTGATAGAGATTCTACCTGAGTATCTACAGTCTCCTGAGTTGACTGGTGAGTGGGAAGCTAGGCTTACTAGAATTAGCAAGGGTGCTGATAATCCCGATGCGTTTATGGCAGATATCAAGAAGCTAACAACTGACTTAGTTAAGTACGCTGAAGATAAAGGAGATACAGGAATCAAAGACGCGGATGTCGTCGGTATATGCCCGCTCTGTGGACAGAAGGTCCGGGAGTATCCAGAGGCTTATTACTGTGAGAATAAAGAGTGTGCATTTCGGAGAATATGGAAGGCACAGAAGGGTTTCCATCCAACATTGAAGCCGGAGACGATGAAACAGCTTCTGAGAATCGGTAAAGCCGAAACTGATCAGGGGACTTTCAAACTTGTTAAAAACGAACCATATATTTCATTTGAGCGGGCAGAGAAGCCAGAGCCTCAGCTTGAGAAACTCCATGAGTTAATTGCTGAATATGGTCTTGAGCCGGTTGACAAAACTGCGAAAGGAGGGGCTCTTTGGTTTCGAGGTGACTGGAATGATGAGTTGATGAGAGAGTTTGTTTCGGCATGCAGTGAGATTGGATGCGATCTGAAATATGCAAAAGATTCCAAGGCACTGAAGCATAAGAGCGGATGGTACCTTAAGGTGGATGCAAATGTTATTGAAGCATATAACACTTCAATGAATTATTGAATTCCCTAAATATTATCCAAAGCCGTTTACATATAATAGATGAGGTTGATTTTAAAATGATGGAAAAAGGCGCAGGGTAATCTGAGCCCTTTCGAATGGAAAGCATACAATCAAGAGACGTTTTTAGGACAAGTAATATGAGATAATTATAATGAAATAGGTAGGCAAAGGCAGTACGTTGCGTGATATAATTTTAGAGGTATTTTATTATCTAGGCATAATATGTCAAGTCTTTATAAATCACTTCCAAACAATTGAGAATGATAAAGAGAGGAATGGTACGATATGAGCATAGAGATCAAGTGTTTGATTGTTGATGAATCAGGGCATGCTAGAGCCTTTTAAAAAGGAAAAAATACTAGAAGTCAGATGAAGGGACCATGACGATTTTATATATGAGACAATATATGAAATGAGCAGATTAGAGGTGCACTAGCCAAACACATCGCAAGAATTGTGTTAGAAGACTTGTATGATGGAGAAATAACTGATGCAAATATTTGATAATATAAACTCTATTGTTAGAGATGACATGACGCAAACAATAAATAAAGGTAGTAAGGTTTCCATTGCGGCTGCCTGTTTTTCTATGTATGCATATAAAGAGCTAAAGAAACAGCTAGAATCAATTGACGAACTCCGGTTTATTTTTACATCTCCAACGTTTACTACAGAAAGTGCCGAAAAACAGAAAAGAGAGTTCTATATCCCACGCCTGAATCGCGAACAGAGCCTTTATGGTACAGAGTTTGAGGTTAGGCTCCGTAATGAGATGACGCAAAAGGCTATTGCCAAAGAATGTGCAGATTGGATTAAGCAAAAAGTATGCTTTAAGTCAAACACTACTAGCGAGAATATGGGTGGCTTTATGACAGTCAGTTCTTTGAACGAGGAAATAGCTTATTTGCCACTCAACGGCTTTACTACCGTAGACATTGGATGCGAGCGTGGCAATAACAGTTATAACATGATAAACAAATTTGAAGCCCCATTTTCTACACAATATATTGAATTATTTGAAAGTCTTTGGAATGATCAAGATAAACTACAAGATGTCACAGATACAATAATTGAAAACATCACAACAGCATATAATGAAAACTCACCTGAGTTCATTTACTTCATGCTACTCTATAATGTCTTCAGCGAATTTCTGGATGATTTATCTGAAGATGTCCTCCCGAACGAGGCAACTGGGTTTAAGGACAGTAAGATTTGGAACATGCTATATGATTTCCAGAAAGATGCAGCTCTTGCGATTATCAATAAACTGGAAAAGTACAATGGCTGTATTCTAGCAGATAGCGTCGGCCTGGGTAAAACATTTACAGCGCTTGCAGTTGTAAAATACTTCGAAAACAGGAATAAGACCGTTCTCGTTCTTTGCCCGAAGAAACTTGCAGAAAACTGGAATACCTACAAAGATAATTACGTGAACAATCCTATTGCATCGGATCGGTTGAATTATGATGTTCTTTTTCACACGGATTTATCTAGACGTGGAGGATTGTCCAATGGTCTGGATCTGGAAAGATTAAATTGGGGAAACTATGACCTTGTCGTTATTGATGAATCACATAATTTTCGCAATGGAGCAGGCGGGGCTGGGACACATAAGGGACAAGGTGAAAACCGATATGAGACCTTAATGAGGAAAATAGTAAAAGCTGGAGTCAAAACAAAGGTTTTGATGCTTTCAGCGACACCAGTCAATAACCGTTTTTATGATTTGAGGAATCAGTTAGCTCTGGCTTATGAAGGTGAATCAGAATATATTGATGAAAAACTTGATACAAAGAAGCCAATCGATGATATCTTTCGTCAGGCGCAAAAAGCGTTTAATGCATGGAGCAAACTGGAGCCCGAAGCCAGAACGACAGAGTCTCTCTTAAAGAGGTTGGACTTTGATTTCTTTGAGGTGTTGGACAGCGTTACAATTGCGAGATCAAGGAAACATATAGAAAAGTATTACAATACCGAAGAAATCGGCAAATTTCCAGAAAGATTAAAACCAATTTCAAAGAGACCTAGCCTGACAGACTTGAATGATGCTATCAACTACAATCAAATCTATGAGCAGTTAATGCAGCTTTCTCTTTGCATCTACACGCCATCTAATTATATATTTCCAAGCAAACTGGATAAATATGTTGACCAGGTCGATGGAAAGGGAAACAATCTTACCCAGAAAGGTCGTGAAGAGGGTATTAGGAGGCTTATGAGTATAAACCTTCTGAAGCGACTGGAGAGTTCTGTCTATTCATTCAATCTTACACTGAGTCGAATCCGCACGTTGATTCAGGAAACCATCGGAGCAATAAATGCATTTGAAAAAAGCGGTTTTACGGATCTTGACATGTACGAAGCCAGAGATGACGACTTCGATATGGAAGATGGAAACACAGACTTTTTTACTGTAGGCAGAAAGGTTCAGATTGATCTTGCGGACATGGATTATAAAACCTGGCGAGAAGAACTTCAGCGTGATGCAGATTCTCTTGAACTTCTGACATTGATGGTGGCAGACATTACGCCTGAGCATGACCTGAAGCTTCAATCCTTATTTAAGCTGCTTGATGATAAGATGGCAAACCCAATTAATGAAGGGAATAGAAAGGTGCTGATATTCTCGGCGTTTTCTGACACTGCAGAATACCTATACAATCAAGTCGCTAACTATATGAAACAGAAATATGATCTGGATACAGCAGTTATAACCGGGACAATAGATGGAAGAACTACAATCAAAGGGTTAAAAGCCACATTTAACAATGTTCTGACGTGCTTCTCACCAATATCCAAAAGCAGAGATATTCTGATGCCAAACAGTAATAAGGAAATCGACATACTAATTGCAACAGACTGTATTTCGGAAGGCCAGAACCTGCAAGACTGCGACTATCTGGTCAATTATGACATCCACTGGAATCCCGTCAGAATAATACAGAGATTTGGAAGGATTGATCGTATCGGCAGTAGAAACCAGTATATACAGCTGGTGAACTTTTGGCCGGATATGACGCTGGATGACTATATCAATTTGAAATCCCGTGTCGAGACAAGGATGAAGATATCCGTCATGACTTCTACCGGGGACGATGACCTGATTAATCCGGAAGAGAAGGGTGATCTGGAATACAGGAAACAGCAACTCAAACGGCTGCAGGAAGAAGTAGTGGATATTGAGGATATGTCCACAGGTATTTCCATCATGGATCTGGGCTTGAATGAGTTCCGCCTGGATCTGTTGGAATACATAAAGACGCATGAGGACCTGGCAAAGAAGCCAAAAGGCCTGCATGCTGTGGTGCCGGCGACGGAAGAGAACCCGGAAGGTGTGATCTTCGTTCTCCGGAATAACAATATCAATATCAATATTGATAATCAGAACCGGATCCATCCGTTCTACATGGTTTATATCGGAATTGACGGAGAGGTGGTCTGCGATTATCTGAATCCGAAGAAGCTTCTTGATACAGTTCGGCTGCTTTGTCGCGGCAAATCTGAGCCAGTGTTGGAGCTTTGCGAAAAGTTTAATAAAGAAACAGATGATGGACGTGACATGGAGGAAGTATCACAGCTTCTTTCCGATGCCATAGATTCAATTATTAACGTTAAGGAAGAGAGTGATATTGACAGCTTATTCTCATCTGGAGGAACTTCTGCTTTAATGTCTGAGATCAATGGACTGGATGATTTCGAGCTAATCTGCTTCCTGGTTGTGAAATGAGGTGTTGAGATGATTGGCTTACCGAAAAGCACAGAGTACAACCGGCGAATACCAAAACAGAAATTTTATGAAAACTTAACGGTAACACCAGCGTTAAAACGCTTTATTATTGACCAAGTCAAGGTGATTTATTGGAGGAATAAGATTGCACCTTCAACAATAAATCTGGCTGCGGGCAATACGGTAACAGAAATTGAGATTTTTGAAATCACACTGAACGAGCCAAAACTTGACGAATCAGTGCTCAGGCAGATGGATAAAGAAATACCGTATCACATTGTTTTTTTGTTGAAATACGATGGTAAGTGCCAAGCATGGACAGCGTATAAGGAAAAGTCCGGAAACGGAAACGATACATTTAGGGTTGGTGACTACTACCATACTGAATGGACCCCTGAATCTGATTTAACACTTAGACTTAATGGCCTCAACATGGATGTGATCTATGAGAATTTTGTGCGTCAAATTGCAGGAGATGCTTTGTCTAATGCAGCCAGTGGGAATCCTGAAAGCCTGAAAGATTCTGTCGAGCGAGACAAACAGATTCGGCTCTTAAAGAAACAGATCGAGGCGTTAAAAATAAAGGTTCGCAAAGAAAAACAACTGAACAGACAGATGGAATTGAATGCGGAATTGAAAAAGCTAAAGAAAGAAGTGGAGGGTTTGTAATGTCCTTAGAATCTGCCCAAAAGAAAGTAAGTTCGTTAGAATCTGAAATTGCAAAACTCGAGCAAGATAAACAAGCGGCCGAGAAAAAGGAAGCCGATGAGCTGAATAAGGCATCAAAAATCACTATAAGTAAAAACGCTTCACCCACAGCCATTCGTAGTAAGAAAAAACAAATTGCGTCTCATAATAACGCGGCCAACACGGCTCGTGACAAAAAAATAAATATAGGTAAAAAGATTATTTCTAAGACGAAGGAATTGAATACGGCAAAAGATCGCTTAAGGAAAGCTGAGGTATCTGAAAGGAACAAGCAAATTAAGGAGATGAGTATTATAAAAAGTAATCTCGACAATCGAATCAGCGAATCTCAGCTTATAAAAGATACAAGAGATTGCTTGCAGAATTACGATAAAGCCTTGGCCTTGTACGATAAAGCCATTTCCAAATTCGAGGATGGCGATCCGGATGATGCAAGGAATGTTCTTGATGATATGCGTCTTGCATTAGAGCAATTAATTAGGCAGATACTTGGAAATGAGAAGAGCTTAGAGAATCAAAAGGAAGGTTTAGGGGCCTTTCTAAAAGGTGCAAAGATATCTTCTGAAATACGAAACCTAATTACTCAGACGATGAGCTATTATACAAGATTTCAGGATAACCACGTTAAACATGATGATTCCTTTCATGAGTTGGAACTCGAATATATCATCGATCAAACTAGCGTAATTATGAAATTTTTGGCTACAGTAAATGGAGGAGAATATAATGGATAAGATGAGAATGGAATCGGTTGATATGACAGCACTGAATGTTGAGAAAATCGGCGCGCTGTTCCCGAACTGTGTTACGGAAACTGTAGATGAAAGCGGAAAACTGAAGAAAGCAATAAATTTTGAACTATTAAAGCAAATGCTTTCGGATGCAGTGGTTGATGGTGATGAGGCATATGAATTTACATGGGTTGGGAAGAAGGCAGCGATAGTTGAGGCAAACAAATCAATTAGAAAAACTCTACGCCCCTGTCCTGAAAAGAGTGTGAATTGGGAAACTACAAAGAATCTTTATATTGAAGGTGACAATCTCGAAGCGCTAAAGCTTCTGCAAGAAAGCTACCTTTCAGCTATTGATATTATTTACATTGATCCACCATATAATACTGGAAAAGATTTTATATACCCAGATTCCTTTGTCATGAATGATGATGATTATAATGACGGAGTTGGTTATTTTGATGAAAATGGAAATATTAACTATAGGCATGAAAACAATGCATCTTCTGCCAAATATCATTCTAATTGGTGTTCTATGATGTATTCGCGTCTAATGCTTGCCAGAAATCTGCTTTCTGAAGAAGGTGTCATTTTTATCTCGATTGATGACAATGAATATGAAAATCTTAAAAAAATAAGTGATGAGGTCTTTGGATTTCAGAATTATTTAGTTACTTTCCACATTCAAGTCAGATACAGTAACAAGACCTTGAATGAGAGAAATGATTGGCAGCCAGTAATGGAATACGTCCTAATCTATGCTAAAAACGCAGCTCGATTCTCAGCAAATAAGCCATATGATGAATATTCATTGGATAGCTTTGTCTACGAAGTGAAGGAAGGCTCCGAGTATAAGGAAGAAATAATTGGTGGAAAGAAAGTCAAGATTTTCTCTAAAGGGAATTATGAGATTGTTAAACATAGCCAAGGGCAGATGGGTTTGCTAAAAGGCACTTGGGCTTCAGGGAGCGTTGTTAAAGGGAATGCTTCAGGAAAATATTTTGAAACATATTTAAAACCAAGAAAAGAGATCGATGGATTATCAACACTTTATAAGGTCGATGGTATTGGTGAAGATGGCCTGGGTTACAGATATTTCACAGGGCCACAAAAAGAATCTGCAACACAGGGATTATTTTATTCGGGAGTTCCTTTAGTAAGAGTAGAAGAAATCAAAAATGGGGCTTCAAAAAAATTCAGGCCTATACCAAACGTTTATGATTTTAGTGCAGATTTTGGCAATATTAGGCATGAAGGCGGAGTTGCTTTTAACAGCGGAAAAAAGCCTGTAAAGATGATGAAGCAATTTATAGACTATTCTCCCAATAAAAATGCACTGGTTCTCGACTTCTTCTCTGGCTCTGCCTCAACTGCAGAGGGTGTTTTACAGTTGAATAGCGAAGATGGAGGCGATAGGCATTTTATTATGGTTCAAGTACCAGAAGTGACAGATGAAAAATCAGATGCGTTTAAAGCTGGCTTTTCGACAATCTGTGAATTAGGGGAGCAGAGAATAAAAAATGTATGCGAAAAAATGAAGATGGATGGTGGCCTCACTGTTGCGGATATGGATCTTGGGTTTAGAGTGTTTTCAATAGACGATAGTAATATGAACGATGTTTATTATGCTGCCGGTGAGTACAATCAAAATATGCTTTCTTTATTAGAGTCTAATATAAAGGCCGATCGTACTGACCTTGATCTCCTATTTGGTTGCTTACTGGAGTGGGGGCTCCCTCTCTCCTTGCCATATACTTCCGAACATATTGAGGGCTGCACAGTGCATACATATAATGATGGAGATCTTATTGCCTGCTTTGATGAGAACATTCCTGATACGGTCATAAAGGCAATTGCTAAACGGCAACCACTGCGCGCAGTTTTCCGTGATAGCAGTTTTTATGGAAGTCCTGCAAAAATAAATGTCGGTGAGATATTCAAAATGTTGGCACCAGATACGAGAGTAAAGGTTATTTAAATAGGGAGAGTGCCTATTATGTGGGTAATACGAGCAGGTAAAAAGGGGATATTTCATGATCATTTTATAGAATCAAAGTGTGTTTTCTTATCATGGGAAGGATATCATTTTGATCTGCGTTATATAGATAGCATGGATGCATGTAGGGACTTAGTAGCCAAAGAGAAGAAAACAAATAATAAAACATCAATTTCAAACTGGGCTGGTCAATTATATGCGTTCATAAAAAGTATTTCAGTAGGAGATTATGCATTAATACCAGCATGTGGCGGCAGAACATATTCGCTGGTTAGAATAACAGGAGACTATAAATATGATGAAGATGGAAATGATCAATTCTATCATTTTAGAACTATGGAAGTTATTAATACAGATATTCCACGTTCGATTTTCGCACAGCCTACTGTATATTCGCTTAATGCATATAGAACAATTTTCAGAGTAAAGAATGAGGGTATAGTAATGCAAGCAATTAAAGAGTGGGAGGAGGCAATCAGATGAGAATTCAATATAAGCATCAGAAATTTCAAGCTGATGCCACCAAATCAGTTGTTGATGTTTTTGCCGGACAACCGTATTTAACTCCTTCATATATGATGGATAGAGGATCTGGATATATTCAGCAGAGTTTAACAGATGAGGAAGATTTTACGGGCTGGAGCAATCAAAAAATAGTTCCAGAATTAAATGACCAATTGATTTTAGAACATATACAGAAAATCCAACGCTCAAACCAAATAGCACCTTCAATGAGATTAGAAGGTAGGGCTGACGGATACAACCTGACGGTCGAGATGGAGACCGGTGTCGGCAAAACCTACACCTATATCAAAACCATGTATGAACTGAACCGAGCCTATGGTTGGCGTAAATTTATCATTGTTGTGCCCAGCATCGCAATCCGCGAGGGCGTGTATAAATCGTTTGAAATGACGCAGGAGCATTTTGCCGAAGAATACGGAAAGAAGATTCGCTTTTTTATATATAATTCATCACAGCTCACTGAGATCGATCGATTTGCATCAGATAGCTCCATTAACGTTATGATCATCAATTCGCAAGCATTCAATGCCAAGGGCAAGGATGCCAGAAGAATTTACATGAAGTTGGATGAGTTTCGCTCGCGTAGGCCAATAGATATTATCGCAAAAACAAATCCGATATTGATAATTGATGAGCCTCAATCTGTTGAGGGAAAGCAGACAAAAGAAAACTTAAAACAATTTCACCCTTTATTGACACTTCGATATTCTGCCACACCAAAAGATTATTACAATCTGGTTTATCGCCTGGATGCAATGGATGCATATAACAAACATCTGGTCAAGAAAATTGCAGTAAAGGGCATAACACAAAGTGGAAATGCCGCCAACACAGGATATGTGTATCTTGAAAGTATCAATCTTTCAAAAGCGGATCCAACAGCAACTATCCAATTTGATATAAAGGGCGCAAACACAATTAGACGCGTGAGCAGAAAAGTTGAGATCGGGTATAATCTCTATCCAAATTCAGGAGATCTAGAGGAGTATAAAGAAGGATATGTGATAAAAAGTATCGATGGCAGGGATGACTCCATCGAGTTTCTGAATGGAATCAAAATGTATGCAGGGGATGTGATCGGGGAAGTGGATGAAAATCAGCTTCGCAGAATACAGATACGAGAGACAATCCTTTCTCATATACAAAGAGAACGCCAGCTTTTCTATAAAGGAATCAAGGTTCTGTCACTCTTCTTTATTGATGAGGTTGCAAAGTATAGACAGTATGATGAATCTGGGAATCATGTGAACGGTATATATGCAGACATGTTCGAAGAAGAATATAAAGATGTTATCCAAAACATGCAGCTCGAAATAGGCGACGACGATTATTTGAAGTACTTAGATTCCATAGAGGCATCTGACACTCATGCAGGATATTTTTCCGTAGATAAAAAAGGGAAAATGATTGACAGTAAAGTCAAGAAGGCAGAGGGAGGATCAGATGATGTCAGTGCATATGAGTTGATAATGAAAAACAAAGAGTTGCTTTTGGATAGGGATCCGAAAAGGTCTCCGGTTCGTTTCATATTTTCTCATTCCGCATTGAAAGAAGGATGGGACAATCCAAATGTATTTCAGATCTGTACTTTAAAGCAAAGCACGGCAGATATTTGTAAACGGCAGGAAGTCGGAAGAGGGATGAGACTCTGTGTAAACGAGGATGGGGAACGTATGGACACCGCTGCAATCGGTGATGAGGTTCATGACATCAATGTATTGACGGTAATCGCAAGTGAAAGCTACGAAGATTTTGCGAAAGGATTGCAATCTGAAATTGCGGAAACTGTTACTGATAGGCCTAAAAAGGTGGACGCTCAGCTATTTGTGCATAAAGTTATTGAAGACGAACAGGGAAATAAGCAAGTAATCGATGCCAGCATTGCACAGAAAATCTACTTCTCACTTGTTAAAAACGATTATGTCAATGATGAAGGCGCATTAACGGACAAGTACTATGAAGATAAGAAGAACGATGCGGTTGTGGTTGCAGATGTCGTTAAAGATTCCGCAAAATCTGTAACAGAGATAATTGATTCGATTTACGATAGTAGAAAATTACAGCCTGAAGATGCAAGAAAAAACAATGTAGAACTGTCAGTTGATAAAGAAAAACTTGCAATGCCGGAGTTCCAGGAACTTTGGGCCAAGATTAATTCCAAGACGGTTTATACTGTTGATTTCGATACAGATGAGCTGATTCAGAAATCAGTTGCCCAGCTTGACTCCCACCTTAATGTATCAAAGATATTCTTTTCCGTTGGTACAGGTAGGCTGGAAGAAATCAAATCAAAGGAAGATCTGGCGGGAGGAGCTTCATTCGTAAAAGAAGAAAGCAGCACTTATGAAGTCAGTGCAATGCATAATGACTCAGTGAAATATGATTTGATTGGAGAACTGGTTGAAGAAACCGGTCTAACGCGAAAAGCGATCGTCAGAATACTTAAAGAGATTAACCCGGCAACATTCGATAAATTCAAAGATAATCCTGCAGAATTTATCATGCGTACAGCCGCAATTATCAATGAGCAGAAGGCAACTGCTATCATTCAGCACATCACATACAATACACTAGATGAACATTATGACACTGATATTTTTACAGAGCCAACTATGAAAGGTAAACTTGGTACCAATGCGATGAAGGCAAATAAACATCTGTATGATCATATCCTGTATGATTCTACAAACGAGCGAGACTTCGCAACGGAGCTGGATACCAATAAAGATGTTGCTGTATATGTGAAACTTCCAAACGGATTCTTTATCAATACCCCGGTGGGACATTACAATCCGGATTGGGCAATTGCGTTTTATGAAGGAACCGTAAAGCATATATACTTTGTTGCTGAGACAAAAGGGTCCATGTCTACAATGCAACTTAGAGCAATCGAGGATGCCAAGATCAGTTGTGCAAGAGAACACTTTAAGGCAATTTCCGGAGATAACGTTATTTACGATGTCGTAGACAGCTATGATTCGCTTCTCCAATTAGTGAAGTCATAGTAAGGAGGACCCGTAACAATAATGCGGTAATAGTTTTACCAACGGAGGTCAAAAATGAGAACCAATGACAGATTGATGTCAGTTTTAATGCAAGCGGTGGATAAAGGAGAAGCCCAGTTACCAGATTTTCAGAGGGGATGGGTGTGGTCTGACAGTAGGATACGTGCACTAATTGCGAGTATCACCTGCAATTATCCGATTTCCGCGGCAATGTTTCTGACTTACAATGCTGACAATATTAGATTCAAATATAGACCAATAGAGGGCGCGAATCACGCTGATAAAGCGGTCCCAAAAGAACTGATTCTTGACGGGCAGCAGAGATTGACTTCCATATACCAGGCAATGTTTGATACGGACCCTGCAAAGACACGTACTGACCAAGGGAAACCGGTTGAAAGATATTATTATATGGATATTGAAAAAGCTCTTTCTGATGAAGAACGCATTGAGGCAATAATTTCTGTGCCTGAAAACAGAATAATTACCTCAGACTTTGGGAAAAAGGTCGAGCTTGATGTATCGACCAGGGAGAAGGAATTCGAAAACAAGATGTTCCCGATCAATATTGTCTTTGATAATGTTGAAACTCAGAAATGGCAGATGGAATATTTACAGTACTATCAGATGGACAAGGATGTTACCAGCCAGTACTTCGAGTTTTCGAGCAAAATACTTCTTCCTACGTTGCAATATCAGATGCCTGTTATCCTTTTGGACGCAGACACATCCAAGGAAGCTGTCTGTAGAGTCTTTGAGAATGTCAATACAGGAGGAGTATCACTTACAGTCTTTGAACTTGTTACCGCAATGTTCGCAATGGATGATTTTGAGCTAAGAAAAGACTGGGAAGCGCGAAGGAATAAGCACTTTGACGGAGATATTCTTTCCATAATTACGGCGACTGACTTCATAACAGCATGTACGCTTCTAGCATCTTATTACAGAAGTATCAACTCAAATGGAACAAGCGCAGTAAGCTGTAAGAAAAAAGATGTTCTTGCACTTCAATTGGCAGATTATAAACAATACGCGGACCAATTAACAAAAGGTTTTGAGACCGCGGAAAAAATGCTCGAAGAAGAAAGAATCTTTGTTGCAAGAGATTTACCATATACATCAATAATCATTCCGCTTGCCGTATTATGTACGCTGTTAGCTGAGGGGAACAAAATAAAGACAACCGCAGTGAAGGATAAAATCAAGCAATGGTTTTGGTGCATTGTTTTTGGCGAACAATATGGAAGTGCTCTGGAGACAAAATATGCTAATGATGTGCAGGATGTGATGGTCTGGATATCTGACGACAGTAAATTACCACGATCTGTTACAGGTGCGTTTTTCAATCCTACAAGACTATTAACGCTTCAAAGCAGGCAGTCGGCAGCATACAAGGGCATCATGGCTTTGATCCTACAGAATCATGCTAAGGATTTTATCAGTGGGGAAGAGATGGATTTCACAGTTTACAAGTCAGAAAACATAGATATCCATCATATCTTTCCAAGGGCCTACTGTGAGAACAATGCCTATCCAAAACAGAAATGGAATTCTGTTATCAATAAAACCCCTATCACATATAGTACTAATCGTGAAATCGGTGGGCTGGCTCCAAGTAAGTACCTCTCAAAGATTGAGAAGAAAGGAAAAGTTGATCAGCCGACCCTTGATGATTATCTTAAGACACATTTCATTAGTGTTAATGATTTAAGGACAGATTCCTTTAATGAACATATTATTGGTCGAGCGAAACTTTTGTTAGATGAAATATCTAAAGCTATGGGGAAGCCTATCGTAGGAAGAGATTCAGAGGAAGTTATGAATGTATTTGGAGAGAGACTTGTTTAAAAAACTATGATGACGTAAGAAGCCACGACAAACAATGAAGGCATATATTGCTTTGCTGTTTTGAAAAATTGGTGACTGAAAAAAGGGAAAGGAGTCATGAACCAACAAACCATTGATCGCATCCGCAAACTCACATCAGACCGTGACTGGGAACAGTTCCACACCCCATCAAACCTGGCCAAATCCATCAGTATCGAAGCCGGGGAGCTTTTGGAGTGTTTTCAGTGGAACGATACAGATTTTGATATAGAACACGTAAAAGAAGAACTTGCTGACGTTCTTGTCTACTGCCAGAACATGCTGGATGAACTGGGGTTGGATGCAGACGAGATCATAAACGAGAAGATGGACAAGAACGAAGTTAAGTATCCTGTAGATAAAGCCAAGGGATCAGCAGCAAAGTACGATAAACTGTAAGTGAAAGCATCTCATTATTGAGATGCTTTTTACCAGAGAGTTCGAAAAGGAGTACGATGATATGAGTAGAATTATAGTGCGATTTGAAAAACGACAAAATCTGGAATTGTTACGCAATGCGGTTAGATTTGCTCTTGGTGAAAAGGATTCCTGCTTCTTGCTTGATAATGGAAAAAAGATGGTAATAGACTGGTTTACTATTTATCCGGATTTCATTGCTATAGAAGAAGTTTCAATGACTCCAGATGATATCGAAACAGCAAACGATAGGCTGTGTGACATTTTAATTAATATGATTCCAGATAGAAAGCAGTGGGAATATGGAGTACAATTATATTGAAATATGTCTGAATATTATAGCAAATATAAAATAGTAGTATTAGAAAGGATATAAGGAATATGCAGGAAAATTACGTTCTAGTACAAAAGGGTTTTAGAATTCTTGTAGGATCCATGTCGGGATACATAGGACAGATTTTTAGGAAGGAATATAAAGATAGATGGTGGAATGAAATATTGTTCCTTCTGAACGATCAACGCGATTTACCGTATGATGGTGACTATAGTGATTTGGTAGATTCCTTGGATATAGCAAACTGCATCCGCGTGATAGACAGAGGATGGAATGATTTGTTCAGATATGAGTTGTCTATGAACTGTCGGACATGGTCCAAGGAACTTATGGGTATTCGGAATATGGTTGCCCATATTGGGCAGAAAGATATCGAACAGCCAATGGCAGAACGAGCCTTGGATACGATGGCTTTGCTTTGCAATGAAATAGATCCTGATGGGGCCGAGGAAATACGAGAGCTGTATCGCGAAGTCAGGGCAAAAGCTGATGATAACAATCAGGCCGCCAAGATAATCTATTCCCGTTTAGCGCAGCCGGCGTCCGAATCAAAACGTGGAGAACTCAAAGAAGGAAGTCTGCTCCAGAGCATTGGAACAGATATTGTGCAGCAGACGGATCTTACCCGCAAGGTCACATTTGGAGGAAAGACAGTCGTTTTCCCAGTGTACAAGGTACGTTTGGATGCGCTCTATTATAATGATCAGAACGATAGAATTGCCACATGGATTACCCAATACGAAGCCGAAAACGGTAAGGATTCACTGACAGATCTGAATGTGGAGATATATAACCGTGTGATCGAAAATTTCGTATATGACAGCAATCCTGAATCGATTCAGAAAACCCAGAAAAACATGTCTCTGGTTGGACAGAGAGAACCAGCTGTGACTCTAGCCGATGGTCGTATTGTCGATGGCAATAGACGATTCACCTGCTTGAGAAGGATACAGCGAGAAGACTCAGAACCGCTCTATCTGGAAACTGTCATAATGGATATGGACATCAATGCGGACAGGAAGCAGATCAAACTGCTCGAACTGGCGATACAGCATGGAGAGGAGAAAAAAGTTGATTACGATTTGATCGATTATGCGATAGGCACTTACAGAGATGTAGTTCAGACGAAACTCCTTACAGTAGATGAGTATGCTGCAAGTGCAAATGAAGCACCAGCTGAAGTAAGAAAGCGTATAGAAATTGCAGAAATGATAAGCGATTTCCTGAACTTCATACGATTGCCTGAGCAGTATCATGTTGCTAGAGAATATCAGGTATACAGTCTGCTTCAGGAAATGATGGCACCGATGAGGAAACTCGATGAAGATGAAAAACAGCAGCTGAAGGGGATTGCTTTCAGCAATGTTACGATGCAGGCAATTCCCGACCAGAGGAAATTTATTCGTGATATCAAGGGTCTTGTCAAGAATAATGCATATCAATCCTATTTTGAGGAACAGGAACGGTGGGTCAAGACTATCAGTGACCGGCTTGCAGAGCAGGATGTTCGTTCAAAAGAAGATTTAGAAACATTTGCAGATAATAATCAGAACATCACGGAAGAATTACAGAATTCAATGGAACGCGCACTGCTCAGATCGAGAACACAGCAACTCAAATCAAAGCCAGCTGAGAATGTGGCGAAGAGCATTTCGTTATTAAAGGAACTTGACCCAAGATTGTTAAAAAGCATGGATTCCGATGAAGTTGACCAGTTTATGGCAGGACTGGATGAACTGGAGACAGTAATAACAGTATTTCGCAATAATATTGACCAGTAATAGGTTAAGTGGATATGGCAGAACAACGAGATCTAAAAACAATATTGGTAGCTCATCTTGATTTATCCAATCGTGCAAAAAACGCACTAAGAAGGCGTGGTATTGATACTGCGGACAAAATGATGGAACTGACTGGCGAAGACTTATCTTCGTTTAGGAATGTGGGCGCAAAGACTATCGCAGAAATACTTGATCTAATTGATTCAATTAATAATGGCGCAGAAGTAGTGGAAGAAATGACAGAGCAGCTGGCTGAAATGAAAGGATCTAATTGGCTAATAGGAGATAGAAGAAACGAATTTGATGAACACATTGAACAATTATATCAGTATATAGATGAGAATGACGTTACACTTGCTGGAATGGGATTATCAAGACGATCAATGAACAGATTGCAAACAGCTGGCTGCACGATGTTTAGTGATGTTGTCCGCATGCCGGATAAAGATTTGGTCAATCTCCCATCCATGGGGGCAAAATCTATAAATGAAGTCAAGAGTTGGATCAACGATTATATAACAAAACATGAAGCAAGGATTCAGGCTTTTATTGAAGGGGATGAATCAGTATTATGGGATGATCAAATGATCAGCCAAAAGATTCTTGACCTGTATGTTGATTTTGGATTTGGTGGATTGAGTTATGTTGAAATGGTCGATTTGCTGAAACTGCCGGATTTTATCAATGAGGATAGACTAAAAAAAGTAATAGGAAAATTGATAGCAGAACACGAACTGGAATACGTAGATTTCAGGTGTTACAGAGTATATGCAAAGTTTGTTGACTGTCTCCAGAAGTGTACGGCCGTGGATGAGCGGGGACGTGATTTTATAAGCAAACGGCTACAGAATTATACTTTAGAAGCAATTGCTCAGAAGAATGAGATAACCAGAGAACGTGTACGCCAAGTTGTGAAGAATGGTAGGGAAAAAGTACGATCTTGGTATATAAATGAAAGTGGTAGTAATCTGTTTGACGAGGATTATTACAGATATTTCTTTGAACAGTATTCCTTTAACAAGAAAGATGCAGCGGAGTGGTTTGGAATCCCTGAATATGTGTGGAACTACTTTGAAATGTACGATGTTAAGCAGGGAGACAAAGAGATTCGAAACGCGTACACAGACCAGAATCTGGATTTAGGTTTGCGACTAAAAATAAAGGGATACTTAAATAGAAACAAACTGTTTATTGATGGTAAATGGGTAGAAAAACGACGCTCAGAACTTGAAGATGTATTGGCTCGCAGGTTGTGTGTTGAGGACATTTCTTTTAATGAGTTTGCAAATAAATACAATTCCTTCCTGCAAGAGGAGGGAATACCATTTGACGAGGATGTTTATTACACAGAATCGGTTATTGGAACAAGAAAAAACAGACTTATGGAATCCAGATGTCTGCTTTGGAAACATAATGAGCAGATTCGTTACTATGATATAGACGCTCGTGACTATAAAGAATTGTTAGATGTTCTGAATTTAGATGCATATGAAAATGTTGAGCTGTCAACCTTGAAATTCATAGAAGAGTATCCTGAAATCATGGCACAGTATGATATTCGGGATCAATATGAATTGCACAATTTGCTTCGTAAGATAACTAAAAATGACTCGGAAAAGAGAATCGTTTTTGGAAGAATGCCGGTAATCAAATTTGGATCGTTTGATAGAGACGCAGCAATATTAGAAATCATGAGTAACAATGCACCAATAAGTCAGGAGAAACTTGCAGATTTGGTGCATGATGAATACGGATATGATCAAGCAACAATTGTCGGATCATATCTAGTTCCTTTTAGGAAATATCTTGTGAATGGTCTTTATACGATGGATCAGAAAAAAATGGATCCGGAACATCTCAATGCCCTTAGCAGAGAACTGTCAGACGATTTCTATTATATTGATGAAATCAAACATATTTATCAGGCGATTGTCCCAGAAGCAGATTTAGAAGAAATCAATCAGTACAATCTCAATGAAATGGGGTTTTCTGTTTACGCGAGATATGCACTTCAGAATTACTCCACGCTTGAAGAGTATTTCCGAAGCCTATTGCTGGCTGAGGATATCATAGACATTACTAAGTATAGAAGAAGATTTGGCTATGTACAGTCATTTTCAAAAGTATTGACAGAGTTGAAGATGAATCTTGATATAGTCGAATTTGAACCGAATGTGGTGATCAGTTTCAGAAAACTTGAGATCGGCGGATTAACAAAGGAAATGGTAGAAGAATTATGCGATGCCATTTACGACTTAGTGGAAAACAGTACATATTTTAGTGTAGCTTCTTTAAGGCTATCAGGTTTTGATTCTGAATTGTTTGATTATGGATTCAGTGATTGGTTTTATGCAAATCTATTAATTACTGACGAGAGATTCAGCCATGGAAATATGTTTGGAACAATTGTGTTTTACAAGGGAGATATGATAGTTACAAGGAAATCATTTTTAGAAGACAGAGTATTGTGTTCTGAAAGTATTGATGTCTATGATTTGCTGAGCGAAATGACAGATGTTTATGGCTGCAGACTCAAAGAAGATGACAGATATAATATTGTTGATATGTTAGGCGAAACAACAGTTTATTATGATGATACACTTGATCGATTCTATGAGAATGAGGAGGCCTTTTATAACGATTTTGAGAGGAGTATAAACTGATGACGTTTGAGGAGCAGGAAAATCTTATAAAAGAACTAAATAAGCTTCATGAACGAAAGGTGTTATCCGAAACGATTACACCTGATTATTTTGAGCCAGGGATGATGGAGTATCTGGAACAATATGACGCGTACTACGATGTGGTGACGGGTGTAATTATGATGCAATTTCAGGTAAAGGGTACGCGCTATGAAGGAAGAACAGAACAAATAGAAAAAGTCCGTTCCGGAGACACAGTACAAGTCATAAGAGATTATGAGAATACCTATAATTCCAACAATTTCACACTACTTACCGGCAAAGGGAAAAGCCTTGGGAATATGCCGGCAGAATTATGTAATGTAATAGCACCGCTTTATGATAAGGGTGAACTGGTATTTGACAAAGCGAAGGTCAGTTTTGTTGACCCAATATCAAAAAGAAATCGCCACGCTAAGCAGGCAGTGCTGTTTGTGGAATTGATATGCAAACTAAATCAGTAAGAAGGGAGAAACACTATGCACGGACACACATCTTTTGAAATCAGTATTGATGGCAGTGATGACAACGTTAAGGCCATAAATAACGTGATAAAAGATATCATCACTGATGAAAGTTTTGACGAAGGAAGTGAAATTGAGATAGAGGAAACCTACAAGTGTGTAGATTTGGAAGAAATCACTGATATGGCAATCAAGATGGCCAAGAATGCACCTAAGGCTTCTTTCGAAATGAGTGGAGTTATAGATACATCTGAAAGCGCCGGCGAGTTGATGGATTTTGCTTTTGCATATGATTCCGGGAGACTCACCAGACAATCTTCAGATTGGTATATAGAAACATGTATTGAAGACTACGAATCATATGATGAATTTATTGATGAGTGGGAGGATGAGGCAGGAGACTTATCTGAGGAACAATTCGAAGAACTCAGAGACGAAAATGAATTCGTGTTCTTTGTTGAAACAGAAGGAGGAACTGTAGTAATGAACGAAGTTCCGCTTTCACATGTGATTACGATTAACTGTTAGATTATTTTACGAAAGAGAAGAAAAGCCTTGCTGCAAATCGAAGGAGAGATTGAAAATGAAAATTCAGAACGATCATACCGAAAAAATACTCAAACTTGGAGATATGAATGAGGCTGAATCAATTGCTTACATGAGATCGAATAGCGATGCTCTTGCAAGTGTCGAAATGATAATCGGAGGCTACACGATAGAATTACTCCGAACAGCAGAAGAGGTTGGACTTGAGCTGGATTTGTCATATGAAACCTTAAATAATGTCCCTGCCGTGGCGATGTTTTTATACAATAAACAGCATGCCAGCGGATATGATGATTCAGACAATCAAAGGGTAACATGTCGTACGATAGCCGGGTATTTAACCACTCTTGCCATTAACAACCATGAGTTAGGTGTTGAAGCAAAAACATATTCAAACAATAAAAACGAAATCCGCCCTGAGCAATGGGCGGACAGGTTTGTCATCAAACTGAACCACAAGAAAAACAGCGATTTACTTCCATACGTTTGTGAAGGCGCAACAAGCCATCCGATAGAAATAGAAAATGGATTTATGATTGATATCGATCCACTGGTTGAAGCATATAAAAGACTGACCGGCGTTGATCTGGCTGAAAAGGGATTGGCGAATATGGTTTTGACTTATGGTGATAATGTCAGCGAGTAGTGATTGCGGTGGATGATATGGATAATAACAACAGTGATATTTTTGAACAATTTATTCATGAAAACGACTTGGAAAGACTCAATCGCGCCGTTGAAATGTTCGTCTTTTGTGTAAGAGCGGTTGAAGAAAAAATAGATGAGTGTGGTGACTACAACGAACCGACAGTATCAATGGATTCGTATTTCGAGAATAAAGATGTTGTAGATGAAGCTATCTATAAAAAGGCATTTCAATTCTTCGAAGCAATAACAGAATGGATGCAGAATAATGATATGAATTATGACTTTGATTTGTCTCCTGATGATGTGGCTGGTTATGCTGCAAATACTTTGGCCGATGTAGTTTCTTTAGGTGGTTGGTATGACATGGATGGTTGTATTGGAATCAGGGTGCCGATTGGAGTAACGGTTGCCTTTTTGCACTACGTGAATCCAGAGGCATCCTTAGAAATGGATTTTGCTCATGATAAATGGGAGTATCGTGGAGATTACAGTGCGGCAAAAAGGGTATGTTTACGATTGAAAAGATACGATGAACCGGGAATAGTTGATTATAACTTATATGATGCATTTGATATGTAGGGTGATACAAAAGAAGGAGATACGCAAATGAAAATCAGGTTAGATTTTGTCACAAACTCCAGTTCAAGCAGTTTCACATGTGTGGCGATGTATAGTGAAAAACTGTTTAACTATCTGCAAAAGCTGATAGCGGATGAGCAGTACTGCGATCAGTCTGGATGGGAAACCATGACTCAGCCGAAGTATGAACTGCACATAGAATGGGCATGGGAAGAACTGAAATTTGATAAGCAGTGGAATAAGGTTCAAACAACCGAAGAGCACGGGGGGACCGATGAACAGTCCGTTTTCAAACATGTCTGTTCTTTCTTTGAAGGTCTGACACCCGATGAAGAGCAAACAATAAAAGAACTCATTGCAGAGGTCTATCGGAACGGGGATTATCAGACACGAAAGTATAAGGACGATAAAGATGGTTTTATCGGCTTTGACTTTCAGGGCGGTTTCAAATCAAAAGAGGAACAGGGCAGAAATAATGGAAATAATGATAAAAAGATTCAGGAACTATTAGAAAAAATCGGTAAGTATGCAGTTGATCCGGAAACCGTGGATTTATCCATGAAAACCATTGCAGTAAACATGTATCAAATTGACGGCTGTGGCATATATGATCCAGAGTCCGAAAGATATAAACATATTGATAAGAGCTTCCTGGATAAAGTCAGACTTGGATGGGTGAGCAGCGATTACACGGATGAGTATAAGGAAGAACTGCTCTTGGAAGAAAAAAGAAGAAAATGGGGAGAGCATCTCGGTGAATTGTATAAAGATGCTCTTGATGATGTTGGAGCGGTTATGATGTCGGGAATCTCATCCAGAAGTGATTATGCAGTTGTAATTAATTCAATTGATGGCGCCGTTGAGAAGTATATGCTAGAAGATTATTTGGTTAACATATATGGCGTAAACAGATACAGTTTATCCATGAGCAATCTTTCTGAAGAGCAGCTCCAAAGAGCCAAAGAAAGCTGTTACTATTCGTATTTAGGCAGAACTCTAGCGGCATTAAAGGAGGCAAACAAGAACAAGTCTAAAGATCAGCCGCCTGTACGCGTCATTTGGGAAGACCAGATGCATGATTATTTGATGCATCATTCATCATTGGGAAATGTAACACCGAAACCGGTTATCGGGCCAAACGGAACCGTTAGACAGAAAGTTCCACAGCAACACAAGAGAACCATCGAGCGCGCACTGACTGAAATGGTTGCTAGATGGCCTCAACGCGTTGTCAATCCTAAAACGCGTACATACGATCAAATTGTAAAAGAGATTACAAAGTGTTGTGCTGATTTAGGATATGCGAATATTGATGAGTTCTTCGATGCGTATGGCTTCTCGGTCAAACAGGATAAAGTCAATAAAAACGCAAGCAGTACCGGTGCCTACGAGTTTGAAAAGAACAAGAAGAATGAAGTGACTATTGTAAGGTACATAGGTGAAGATGCTGAGGCCGTTATTCCGGAAACAATAGACGGAGGCGATGTTAGAGTAATCGGAAAGGACGCTTTTAACAGCAACAACAAAATTGAATCAGTCATTGTTCCCGATAGTGTTAGTACGTTGAGGAGCGGAGTATTTGCCTATTGTAAGAATCTGAAAAAAGTCCGTTTATCCAATTGTATAGAGAAGATTATTGCCGGAACATTTGATGGATGCGATCACCTGGAGGAAATCAACATTCCGGACAAGGTACAAGTACTTCCGGCAAAGTTGTTCAGAGACTGCCCAATCAAAAAATTATATATCGGAAAATCGCTGTTGACAGTAGATAAAGACATGTTTTTTGGCGGAGAAGCAGTGGCGGGCGAAGACTATTTCCACCGCTATGTGAAAACTAGTGATATGGAGTCGATTACAATTGATCCCGAAAACAACAATTTGAAGAGTTCAGGATCAATGATTTTTACACATGATGGCAAAGCGCTTCTCGCAATGCTAGGAGATGATCCCGTCTGTACTATCCCTGATGGAGTGGAAATTATAGCCGATAATGCCTTTGCCAGGCAGGGGCTGTTGGAAGAAGTTGTGTTTCCTGAGTCAGTGTGGTTGATCGGAAACGGATCATTTGAGCAAACTGGTTTAGAAACAGTTTCATTGCCACACAGTTTGAAGATAATAGGCGCCAATGCATTTCATAACTGCGTCGATTTAAGGGCAGTAGACTTTGCAGAGGGTCTTGAGGAAATCTACAACGGTGCATTTTATAACACCAAAATCAAAAATGTTGTATTCCCTGAAAGCTTAAAGAAACTTGGGAGGCATAGTTTTATTCATTGGACGATGGAGAGCATTGTTCCTTCGAAGTGGGAACAGGAAATGCAAAGATGGGGCATCTATTCTATAGTTGATTCAGTAAAAACCAGCGAATTAATTGAAGAATTAAGGCAAGACAACAGAAAGGCAGTTGTAGACTCACAGTTAGACAATAAAGTCGGATTCGGATTATTAGTTGCAATGATGGTATATCTGCAGTCTGATGCGGCGAACAGCCTCGATGCGGGAGACAGACTGAAATTGGAGAAAATAGTCATTTCAAAGGAAATGGAATCCGTATTGGGAACCGATTTGAAGCTTGTCTTGTCCTATTACAAGGAAAATGCGACAGAGAAGCTTGGCAATTGTCTTAAGTATCTGAAAACGGAAGCAGATAATAGTTGTATTGACGATTATTGTTCAAAAATCAAAGAATCTTTTTCCGATAACAGCATAGAGATAGAGGCGCTGTTGAAAGGTGTAGTCAATATAGTTGGATAGTCAGGAGTATAACATGGATAATAACAACACTATTATTGAAAATGAAGTATTACCTGTTCCTGAATCTGAACAGAGAGTACTCGCGAATTTGCTTAGAGATCTTAATGAAACATATCCGGACAAGATAATCACAAGATTGCAACAGGATCATAAAAATTGGTATGAAAAAGTCACCAGATTATACAAAAATATCGGTTATGCAACGCGAGACGAATTCTTGGAAGCCTATGGATTTAAGGTCGAGAAGGCAAATGGAGGTAAAGGCGGAAGACCGTCGAGTGACTTAAAGGCGATAGTTGAAGAATTGGTCAGCAGATATGAAGGCGACCGATTTGTGAATACTATAGCCGAATTGAAGGGCGAAAACCCTGATTTATCCCCTAAGTTCAAAAACATACAGAACAAATCAAAGGAATTGTTCGGGATGTCATTTGTCGACTACCTTGTGGAGAAGGGGGTCATGGCTGCCAAGCCAAGGAGAACAACCGAAGAGATTGCGGCTGATAGAAAAACCTCATACGCAGATACTATGAAAGAATATGATACTTTGATCCAGGAAGGGCTTCTCGGGTGGAAGCCGCTGCCTATGGACAAAGATACGTTATTGAAGTCCTTTGGCAGAGCAATCCCAAAGAAAAGATACAATAATGCATTAAAAGAACTGGCTATCGATGAAGACAAACATTTTGACGACCTTGGAGTGCTTGCAGATGATGACACAGATAATGAATTAAGAGAGCTAATTCAGTATGTCGATTTTACATCAATGGCAACAGCTGATGATAATGGCGATGAAGAAGAAACTCAATCCATACAAAACTACCATACAGATAGAACAGTATACGAAATCAGCGAAACAATTACCGCCAATGAAGAGCCTTTGTACGTTTTAATGACCGGCAGTGGCGTGGGACCAAAAGAACAGTATGCAGACGGGGATAAACCAGAATCTATTGAAGAGTTATTCTACCGCAACAGTATTGTTAACGGCGGAGCAATGGAAGAATTCAAAGAAAATGAAGAAGGAGAAAAAGTGTTTGGAAGAGTCGTAAACGGAATCAGTTATGACTTGAAAACAATTTTAGATATGATCCCAACACTTCAGGAAAAACCTTTGTATGAAGACGAAACGAGATATTTTGTAGTGCGAACTGGTCGTTTGCTGGAAGAATTCAAAGATTATGAGTTATGGTGCAAAGAACCGGAGCGGTTGAACGGAAAGTGCTATGTCGTTGTTTCCGGCTGGTGCGATGTTGTTGAAGAATACCTGGGCGCCTTTTCAGATTTAGACTCTGCTGTAGGGTATGCCAACCTTATATGGGATTCACGAGTACAGAAGTCGCAAGATGGAGACTGCAAGCTAGATGTTTTAGAGGCAAATCTTGATACTGTTGTATCCTTAGGGTTTGATCCGGTTGATTTAGATGAGAGAGAGGACGTTTTGTTTCAGTAGGATACTGGAGTAGTTGATATTTTGTTGATACACAACTATTTGAGAAACTAGACTCAAAAAGGGTGGACAGAACATGAAAAATAGAGTTGACTTCGTGACGAATTCAAGTAGCAGCAGTTTTATAGTTAATATTGCCTTCAATCTTAGAAATGGAGAAAAGATTACGTTTGAAGGACAAGGTGGAACCCCGGAAGAAGGTAGACGAGATTATTTTGATGGTAACGCCTTAATAGGCGTTAGTCCAAAAGAATTGGGTGAGGCTTACAGTATTGAAGAACTGATTTCACTTTTGCAAAAGGGCATTGTTGATGATGTGTATGAAGATGGCTTAATTGAAAAAGGACTTCCAATATTTAATGAATCCAATCCACGAATGACCCAGGCTGACGAATCATTATACGGGTACAGGGAAGAAGATGATCCCGAACCGGATTTGTATGATGCATATGACTTTATTGTGGAGATAAAAGAGGGAATACATTCAATGGAGGATATTAAGTCGATTTCTGTTTCGGGATCCGAGTATAATTTTGAGAACTATATTCAAGAATACTGTTACGATATGGATAGCAAGAGTTATAAGGGTGTTGTAACAGGAGAATACCTTGATGGGATAGAAGGAGCACATGGCGGGGAATTCATGCTCGGGGATCTTGACTTATGTAACATCGAGTATAAAACACAGGAGTAGCAGAAAGGTAACAGAATGAAATACAGATTTGACTTTGTAACGAATTCTTCGAGTTCAAGTTTCGTAACAGTTACTATCAAGCTGAAGAACAAAGACGATATAGAAATAGGCTTTGAAGAAACCGGGGAATGGTATGATGAATACTTGCCTGATTATGTGAACGGGAGAAGATTAACAGGAAAAGAATATCCTCGGAATCAGAATATTACCAGCATTCCAGAATTAACACACCGGTTGGTACAATGCACAGATATTTGTGACGGATCAATAATTCCCGGGGATGTCTATCCGTTACTGCTTGCAACTTATAGAGACCCAAGTCTTCTTGCAAAGAATTTATATGAAAAGCTGAGAGAACTTGGTTTTATGGACAGAGAGTATCAGGAATACGATGATGATTTCTTTGAGTGGGCGAGAGAAGACTTGTTTCCATATAGCGCAGATTCTGTTCTGGACGCCATGAAAGACATTGACGATTTGTCAGAAATCACAGGAATCCATGTTTTTCGTCAGGATTGGGTAAGAGACAGTGAGATGGACATCGTGTATGAGAATGAGGAAGAATGGGAGTTTCTTAGCGATAATAATGCTATGCGGGAACTTGAATATGATTACGTGATTGATACAGAAAGCAACCCGTTGGAAGCTCATAATACAGTTGCCTCTTTTTTTGCTGATGATGTAGTTTCTTCCGATTTCGAAGGAATGAAATTCGTCACGACGGGACTATCTGTTGCCGATGAACAATGGGTTATGCAACAAGTGGAATCCAGAGGCGGTGATTATAAGCCGAAGTTTGTCGTCTCGCTGAATTATCTGATTTACAACCCAGACTACGATCACGAAACAGTAAAGCTTAAAAAGGCAAAAGAACAAATAGGAAAAGGAAAAGATGTGAAAATCATAACTTTGGATGAGTTCAAAGATATGCTCAAATAATATGCGTTATATAGTTCACGACAAAAAATACAATTTCAAATATGGGTTTGACACTAAAACCGGAGCATACATTCGCACCGGGATTCTTGATGAAGAGGGACATGATACAGGCGTAGATCCGTTCATGGGTTCATATCCGCACCTGATTGATGTTGGCATCATGGGACACTGCATCCACGGTAAGACCGGCCTTTGCGCAAAGGCAGGAATAGGCTGTTATCAAAGTGGACTGCTCGTAGAAAAGCCGAACATGACAGTCGAGAACTTCCGTTGGATTGCTGAACAGAGCAAGGGCAGATGCAACCAGTTCGCTTTGGGCGGGAGAGGAGACCCGGATCAGCACGAGCACTTTGAAGAGATTTTGCAGATTTGCCGAGAGAATAACCTGGTACCGAACTTCACTACGTCAG
>Ga0256407_10001396_pt1 | contig 51462 bp, 29 predicted proteins | sample RumenRJG_04DNA_FD_193489 | JGI IMG/M metagenome (GOLD analysis project Ga0256407, IMG submission 193489) | Bovine rumen microbial communities from Lethbridge, Alberta, Canada - RJG_04 | ecosystem: Host-associated > Mammals > Digestive system > Stomach > Rumen | place: Canada: Alberta... | reverse complement strand
TTTTGCTTGTTTTCTTTTTGCAACACTAAGATAAGTGAAAATTCTGACATGGCAAAATCCTGGGCAACTTTTTGTTGCTCAGGAACTTATAAATAAAGTTAAATTATAGTGTTGCGGAATTAAGGAAGACTTATATAAAATGTATACCTTTGCATTATATTAGACGAATATATCTATTAATTATATTGAAACGAAATGGGAGAAAGCAAAGAGATACACCGCCACCATCACCGTCACCACCACCACCATGAGGACAGTACAGACAGGATGCGCAGACGCCGCTTATCAGCCAGAAAGCGTCGCAAACTAATAAACAATATTGCCTTTTTAATTTTTAGTTTTATTGCAGTAATAATCCTTATTTACTGCATGTGGGTTTATTCTAATTAGTGGTTTGTAGATTAGTGATTAATGAATGTGGGAAAGTTGACAGTTTTAATTCTTTAATCCTTATTCTTTCATCTTTAATCATCCACGATTAATGTCACACAGATTTGTTCAACGTTAACGTTAACGATAACGGGAACGGGAACTAACTTTAACGTTAACTTTAACTTTAACTTTAACCTTAATCCTTATTCTTTCGTTTTTAAAAATCCACGATGCCATTGCATTGTGGAGACATACTCCTCAGTCACTTCGTGACAGCTCCCCTAACTTAGGGGAGCAATTTCTTTACTTGAGTCTTTAATGTCACACAGATGCCACAGATGCCGCAGATTTTCCAACTTTAACTTGTAAACTGAATAAATATGGACTGTCAAATACCCTGGCAGTAGCTATTCCCCCTCTAAGCTAGAGGGGGTGCCCCAACGGGGCGGGGGCGTATGAATTTTCAATATAAATCTTTATTATTTAATCTTTAATAATCCATGATGCCGTTGCATCGTGGAGCATACTCCTCAGTCACTTCGTGCCAGCTCCCCTAACTTAGGGGAGCAATTTCTTTATTTGAGTATTTAATGTCACACTGATTCCTCAGATGTCGCAGATTTTTCAACGTTAATTTGAAAACTGAATAACTATGGACTGTCAAAGACTCTGGCTGTAGCTATTCCCCCTCTAAGTTAGAGGGGGTGCCCCAACGGGGCGGGGGCGTATGAATTTTCAATATAAATCTTTATTATTTAATCTTTAATAATCCATGATGCCATTGCATCGTGGAAACATACTCCTCAGTCACTTCGTGACAGCTCCCCTAACTTAGGGGAGCAATTTCTTTACTTGAGTCTTTAATGTCACACAGATTCCTCAGATGTCTCAGATTTTTCAACGTTAATTTGTAAACTTAATAACAATGGAATGCCAAAAACTCTGGCTGTAGCTATTCCCCCTCTAAGTTAGAGGGGGTGCCCCAACGGGGCGGGGGCGTATGAAAATAGAGCATAGTTCCCGTTAGCGTTAAGGTTAACGTTAATTCTTATTCTTTCATCTTTAATGCTCCAAGATGCAGCTGCATCGTGGAAACATACTCCTCAGTCACTTCGTGACAGCTCCCCTAACTTAGGGGAGCAATTTCTTTACTTGAGTTTTTAATCGCACACAGATGCCACAGATGCCTCAGATTTTTCAACGTTAATTTGAAAACTGAATAGCTATAGACCGTCAAAGACTCTGGCTGTAGCTATTCCCCCTCTAAGTTAGAGGGGGTGCCCCAACGGGGCGGGGGCGTATGAATTTTCAATATAAATCTTTATTATTTAATCTTTAATAATCCATGATGTCGTTGCATCGTGGAAGCATACTCCTCAGTCACTTCGTGACAGCTCCCCTAACTTAGGGGAGCAATTTCTTTATTTGAGTATTTAATGTCACACAGATTTCTCAGATGTCGCAGATTTTCCAACCTTAACTTGTAAACCGAATAAATATGGACAGTCAAAGACTCTGGCAGTAGCTATTTCCCCTCTAAGATAGAGGGGGTGCCCCAAAGGGGCGGGGGCGTATGAAAATAGTTCATAGTTCATAGTGCATAATGCATAGTTGTTTTTAGTTGATAGTTAAAGTTAAAGTTCCTGTTAACGTTCCCGTTCCCGTTCCCGTTAAAGTTCCCGTTCCCGTTAAGGTTATCGTTAAAAAACTACACCGTCATTACGAAGTTGTTTTCCATATAGGAGAGGCGCAGCTCTGCGTTTACATTGTTAGTGATTCGCATGAGTTTGCGGGGGATGTCTTTTGATGGTGTCAGGGCGATGGCAACATGTCCCATTGTGCGACGTAGGTTTATCTCCACACAAGGGTGGAGGCAGAAACGGTTGTTCGCTTCGTCGGCGACCACCATCATGTCTACGCCTAACGGACCTTGATATTTTCCTGCAAGGCGCAATGATAGTAGTGACTGCAACTTTCGTCTAACGGCAAAGATGAGTTCTTCGGAAATGTACTTTGACAGAATCTCCATCTTGTTCTCTTCCTGGTCGACTATGCTTCCGCAATAGGCTCCATGCTCGGTACTGAAAAGTGATAGCCCTGCATAGTTGGTATTATCTTCAGCGTCGATATAGAATTCCATGCCGAAGTCATATACCTTATTATAATATGGTTCTACAATTATAGAACCTTGCTGGCGGAGTATGTTCTCTGCCCAACCGCGCTGCGACTTGGTCAGTTCGCCATTAACGTATCTTATGCCTCTGCCGCTGCTGCTCCAAGGTGCTTTCAAGACAATGTGCTTCCAGATGTTGATGCGATGTAGGATTACATCCATCGAAGTTTCTATGCTTGCCTCGCCAACTATGAGAGTGGAAAGGTCAGTGAGCGCTTCCTCCATAGCCCAGCGCCTGATGTCGGCAATCATGTTGACAGCAGTCTGGCGATGAGACAGCAGGCGGATGGTCTCAATCTGTTGTGCTGTGGGCATGCAGTCCTCTTTCACTCCAGCGTTGAGCAGCTGGCGGCGTATGGCTGCATCCCATCCCCACACGTCAATATCAATGGCAGCACCGTCGTTGATGTTGTCGAGTATCTTACGGAGCGGTTCGGGTTCGAAGAATGTAACTTTAGCCATAGGCAGGTTATGGCTTTCCATAGCCTTGCGTGCAAATTCGGCATCATCGACGAGGATGATGTCGCCATCGTCTGCCCACAGCGCAGGCAGAAAGCAGAGTCCGTTGCGCAGTTGTCGCGCTGCATGAGGCGGTGTGAAGTTCTCCCTGCCGTAAGCGAGGGCTATGTCGTGTTCTGGGTTGAATATGTGTATTGTCATTTTCCTAACTTTAACTTTAACTTTAGCGGGAACGGGAACTTTAACTTTAACTTTAACTTTAACTTTAACTTTAACGTTAACTTTAACGTTAACGGGAACGATAACGATAACTCTAACTTTAACGATAACCTTAACCTTAACGATAACCTTAACTAGTCAACTATGAACTATGCATTATGAACTATGCATTATGAACTATGCATTATAGTTGCTTGTTTACTCGTTTAAAAACAATAATTCTGACACTTTGTAAAGTAGTGATGGTAGAAACGTGAGATTTTCGCCTCTTTGTGTTTACATAGTGTCAGAAAAATGTTTGAAAATTCATTTATTCCACCTTTAAAATCCTTTCAAAAATTGATTTTGCTCACAAAAATAGTAAAAAAATCAGAATAAAACACCAACTTAAGTTATTTTAAAAACAAAATTAGTACTTTCGCACACAAATTGCGTGAGTTTAACTTAAACGGGAAGTTTAACTTTAACGTTAACTTTAACTTTAACTAGGGCATACGCCATGAAAACGGGAACGGGAAGTTTAACTTTAACGTTAACTTTAACTTTAACTAGGGCATACGCCATGATAACGGGAAGTTTAACTTTAACGTTAACTTTAACTAGGGCATACGCCATGAAACAATGTACACTCAAAAATCAATACTGATATGAAAACGAACAAGAAATTTATAACATGCGACGGTAATGAGGCTGCGGCTCACATAAGTTATATGTTTAGTGAGGTTGCAGCAATATATCCTATTACCCCTTCGTCGCCAATGGCAGAACATGTTGACGACTGGGCTGCACGCGGCAGAAAGAATTTCTGGGGACAGACTGTTATGGTTCAGGAGATGCAGTCGGAGGCTGGAGCAGCAGGTGCTCTGCACGGTTCGTTGCAGGCAGGCGCACTGACAACAACCTTCACGGCTTCGCAAGGTCTTCTGCTCATGATTCCAAATATGTATAAGATTGCAGGTGAACTGCTGCCATGTGTGTTCAATGTTTCTGCTCGTACATTGGCATCTCATTCACTTTGTATATTCGGCGACCATCAGGACGTGATGGCTTGCAGGCAGACAGGATTTGCCATGTTGTGCGAATCATCGGTTCAGGAAGTGATGGACCTTACTGCTGTTGCTCATCTTGCAACACTGAAGACAAGTATTCCATTCGTAAACTTCTTTGACGGATTCCGCACCTCTCATGAATATAACAAGGTGGAAATGCTCGAAATGGAAGACATCCGCCCACTCGTTGACGAGGAAGACGTGCACCGCTTCCGCGACCGCGCATTGTCTCCAGAGCGGCCTGTGACACGCGGAACTGCCGAGAATCCAGAGACATTCTTCACTCATCGCGAGGCTTCTAATACCTATTATAATAATATAGCAGATGTGGTGGAGCACTATTTCGGTGAGATAAGCAAGATAACAGGCCGCGAATATCACCTCTTCGACTACTACGGAGCGAAGGATGCCGACCGCATAATCATACTGATGGGTTCTGCTTCGGAAGCAGCACGCGAGGCAATAGACTACCTCTGCGACAAAGGCGAACACGTTGGACTGGTAAGCGTGCACCTCTATCGTCCTTTCTCTGTGAAGCACCTGCTGAAGGCTGTGCCTGCAACAGTGCAGCGCATTGCAGTGCTTGACCGCACAAAAGAGCCAGGAGCAGAGGGCGAACCTCTATATCTTGATGTGAAATCTGCTTTCTACGATCAGGATAACCGTCCACTTATCGTTGGCGGACGCTACGGTCTCGGTTCTCGCGACACCACACCAGCACAGATTATCTCTGTGTTTGACAACCTCAACCTGCCAGAACCAAAGAATCATTTCACTATAGGCATTGTAGACGACGTAACCTTCACATCGCTGCCACAGGTGGAAGAAATTTCACTTGGCGGTGCAGGAATGTTTGAAGCAAAGTTCTTCGGACTCGGTGCTGACGGTACAGTGGGAGCAAATAAGAACTCAGTGAAGATTATAGGCGAGAATACCGACAAGTACTGTCAGGCATATTTCTCTTACGACTCGAAGAAATCGGGAGGATTTACCTGCTCACATCTTCGTTTCGGAGACCATCCTATACGCAGCACATACTTTGTAAACACGCCAGACTTCGTAGCTTGCCATGTGCAGGCATACCTTCACATGTATGACGTGATACGCGGACTGAAGCCAAACGGAACATTCCTTCTGAACACAATATTCCAAGGCGAAGAACTAATACACTTCATACCAAACCACATAAAGCGCTATTTTGCAAAGAACAATATCAATGTATATTATATCAATGCAACAAAGATAGCACAGGAAATTGGGCTTGGAAACCGTACAAACACAATATTGCAGTCTGCCTTCTTCCGCATAACCAACGTTATTCCTATTGACTTGGCTGTGCAGCAGATGCGTGCTTTCATTGAAAAGTCGTATGGAAAGAAAGGTCAGGACGTAGTGGACAAGAACTACGCAGCTGTAGACAGAGGCGACGAATATCATAAACTCGAAATAAATCCAGAGTGGGCTAACCTGCCAGACGAGGAAGCGAAGAAGTCGGAAGCACCTGCATTCATCAACGAACTCGTTAAACCTATCAACGGACAAGTGGGCGACCTGCTGAAAGTGAGCGACTTCGTAAAGCACGATACTGTTGACGGAACATGGAAGAACGGCACTGCAGCCTACGAGAAACGCGGCGTTGAAACTTTCGTTCCAGAGTGGAATCCAGAAAACTGTATACAATGCAACAAGTGCTCTTATGTGTGTCCTCATGCTGCTATTCGTCCTTTCGTGATGACCGACGACGAACTAAAAGGTTTTGGTGGCACTACTCTTGAGATGAAAGCACCAAAGGCAATGGCAGGCATGCACTTCGCCATTGAACCATCTGTGCTCGACTGTCTTGGCTGCGGCAACTGTGCCGATGTATGTCCAGGCAATCCTAAGAAGGGCAAGGCACTTACAATGGTTCCTTACAATCCAGACGATGAGAAGATGCAGGCAGAAGCAGTGCGCTGGGACTACTGCGTGAAAGAAGTAACAAGCAAGCAGCATCTGGTAGACATAACCAGCAATGTGAAGAACTCTCAGTTTGCGCGTCCGCTGTTTGAATTCTCAGGAGCATGTGCTGGTTGCGGTGAAACTCCTTATGTGAAACTTATCTCACAACTCTTTGGCGACCGCGAGATGATAGCTAATGCTACAGGATGTTCTTCTATCTACTCTGCATCAATTCCTTCAACACCATATTGCACAAACGAGAAGGGACAAGGTCCTGCATTCGACAACTCACTATTTGAAGACTTCTGTGAGTTTGGAATGGGTATGGCACTTGGAAACAAGAAGATGAAGGAAAGAGTGGCACAGCTGTTGGAACTTGCTACAGCCCACGAAGACTGCCCAGAGGAATACCGCGAGTTGGCACACGAGTGGATTGAGAACCGCAACAGTGCAGAGATAACAAAGCGCATAGCTCCTAAATTGCGTGAGTACATTGAAGGAGGTGCAAAGATTGGTTGCAAGCACTGCATGGAACTGAAGAGCCTCGAACACTATCTTGTGAAGCGTTCACAATGGATTATTGGTGGTGACGGTGCTTCATACGATATCGGCTACGGTGGTCTTGACCATGTGGTTGCATCAGGCGAAGATGTAAATATCCTCGTTCTCGATACTGAAGTTTATTCAAACACAGGCGGACAGGCTTCTAAGTCTACACCAATGGGAGCCATTGCACAATTTGCTGCACAAGGAAAGCGCATCAGAAAGAAAGACTTAGGACTCATCTGCTCAACCTACGGCTATGTTTACGTTGCACAAGTAGCAATGGGAGCTGACAACGCTCAATGTCTGAAAGCAATACGCGAAGCCGAAGCCTATCCAGGTCCTTCAGTTGTGATAGCATACTCTCCTTGTATCAATCACGGACTGAAAGCAAAGGGAGGCATGGGAAAGAGCCAGGCAGAGGAAGCACGCGCCGTAGAGTGTGGCTATTGGCATCTGTGGCGTTACAATCCAGAACTGGCAAAGCAAGGCATAGCCCCATTCCAGTTAGACTCTAAAGAGCCAGACTGGTCTAAGTTTCACGACTTCCTCATGGGTGAGGTTCGCTATCTGTCTGTGAAGAAAGCTTTCCCACAAGAAGCCGATGAACTATTTGCTGAAGCAGAACACATGGCTCGTCTGCGCTATAAGACATATAAGCGTAAGGCTGCCGAAGACTGGAGCGACGAGAAAGTTGATTAGTTTTAAGGTTATGAGTCTTTTAGGTTGTAAGGTAAAGTGTGATGATTATAATCACTTTGCAGTCATAAAGCGAAGCGATTTGAACAACTTTAAAACCTTGCAAAACTGAAATTAGCGAAAGCTTAGTACCATATTATATACAATAAGCACCAAGTAGTTTGAATGGCTACTTGGTGCTTTTATTCTTTTATGAGTTAAGTGGTAGTCTTTATCAGTGCATAGTTCATAATGCATAGTGCATAGTCTTTACTTAGTTCATAGTGCATAGTTCATAATGCATAGTTGTTTTAGTTGATAGTTAAAATTAACGTTAAGGTTCCCGTTCCCGTTATCGTTAAGGTTCCCGTTCAAAGGAGCAAGTTGAGTTTTCCGTTGTTAACGAGGTGGAGGATTAGTTCTCCGAAGAGAGTGTTCTGCCATGCAAACCATGCGCGGGTGTAGTTGGAGGCATCATCCTTATTGAAAGACTCATGAATGAAGCCTGTGCCAGCATCGGTGTTCAGAAGCATTTGAACACATTGGCGTATTTCTTCGTCGTCAGTAGAAGTGAAGGCACGCATCATTATAGACATCGGCCAAACCATATCGTAACCAATGTGAGGACCACCTATGCCTTCACCAGCCTTGCCTCTGAAAAACCAAGGATTGTCTTCGCTCCATACAAAGCGGCGAGTGTTCTGGTAAATCTCATCGTCTAATGACACATCACCAAGATAACCCATACCCAACAGGCTCGGCACATTAGCATCGTCCATCAAAAGACGATTGCCAAATCCGTCAACCTCGAAGGCATAAATCTTTCCATACTTAGGGTGTTCTACTACAGCATATTCCATTAAGGCCTTGTGAACTTCCTCGGCTAAGGCTGTACATTCGTCTGCTAACTTCTTGTTATTATTAACCTTAGTGAGAATCTCCGCAGCCTTACGCAATGAAGAAACAGCCATGAAGTTGCTTGGTACAAGGAAAGGCAGGGAAGTGCGGTCGTCAGAAGGACGGAACACAGAAGCAATAAGTCCGATAGGCTTTACAGGTGCGCCATAGCCTCCCCATCCAACAGTGTCGTAGGTACGGTCGGTTACACGGAAGAAATGATAAGTTCCGCGCCCGTCTTTACGCTGCTGCTCGCGGAACACCTTGAGCATATTCTCTACTACACTAATCCATTCGTCGCCAAAGACCGAACTGTCGCCTGTGCGCTGCCAGTATTCAAAGGCAAGGCGGATAGGGTAGCACATAGAGTCTATCTCATATTTGCGCTCAAACACCTCTGGCTTCATATCAGTAGCATCAGTCTGCCAACCCGCTCCAGTAGGTCCGTCGTTGAAAGCATTAGCGTATGGGTCAATGTTGATGCAATGAAACTGTCGGAGTATTACACCACGAATCATGTGTCGCAGTTCTTCATCTTCGTTAGCAAACTGAACGTAGGGCCATACCTGAGCTCCGCTGTCGCGAAGCCACATTGCAGGAATATCGCCAGTATAGACAAAGGTATCGTCGTCGCCGGCGGCTGTTTTCCTATAATGCACAGTTGTTTCGAGAGTATTTGGAAAACAGTTGGCAAACATCCAGGCAAGTTTAGGATTCTTTTTCAGCAGTTTCTCCATATCCTTAATTACGCGCTCCACTTTCTTTGAGGTGAAAAGCCGCTCATCTACTGGTGGGCGTTTAGAAGGATATACCTTTACATTATCCGCCACGACGGTTTCGTATCGCTTGTTTACTTCAACTTCAGCGTGGACTTGCGCTATTGCTGTTGTAGAGATGGTTGCAGCAATTATAGGAAGAATGATTCTTTTCATTTTGCTTCTATTTGTTTTATGAAGTGGATTTATTTATATAGATTAAGGAATAATGAATAATGATGATGACGAATGATGTTGGTATGAATATTTCGTCAACTTATCAGTTGTGAAAGTTTGATTTAGCATAGCAACCTCAAGCCTCAATAATCAGTTTCCTTATGGTCTGTCAGACTTCTTAGTGCCCCATGATGATGGAGTGCTGCCCATTGTCAATTCAAGAACACCGCCTTTTTGTATATCATTGAACATTATGTATGACTTTGCGTAAGGCTTGCCGTTTAGTTTCGCTGACTGTATGTAGATGTTCTTGTCGCTATTGTTGACAGCCTTTACCGTGAATGTTTTTCCATTGCCAACATTGATTGCAGCCTCGTTGAAAATAGGTGATCCGATGATGTATTTACCTCCAGATGGTTCTACCTGATAAAGTCCTACTGAAGAAAGAATATACCATGCCGACATCTGTCCTACATCCTCGTTGCCCGAAAGACCGTCGTAATCGTCGAAGTAGAGCTCCTTCATTGTCTTGCGGAGTAGGGGAGCTGCCTTGTAAGGCTGACCTACATAGTTATACATATATAATATATGGTGGCTCGGTTCGTTGCCATGAGCATATTGCCCGATGAGTCCAGAGATGTCTGGTGAAGCCTCTGCACCAAGATTTCCAGTTACGACAAATAGAGAATCGAATTTAGCGATGAAGCGCTGTTCAGAACCAAAGAGATTTACCAAACCATGAACATCGTGAGGAACAAGCCATGCATATTGCCAAGCATTTCCTTCGGTATAGTCGTCTTGTCTGTGAACAGCGTTGAATGGATCGAAAGGCTCGCGGAATTTGCCGTCAGAGCCAACACCGCGCATAAATCCAGACTTCTTGTCGAAATATATCTTGTACGACTTACTACGGTTTAGGAAATACTTATAGTCTTTCTGCTTGCCCAGTAGGCGTGCAACCTTAGCCACACCATCGTCGGCAAGAGCATATTCAAGTCCTTTAGCAACAGTCTCGTATGTAGAATCCTTGTCGAAAGGAAGATAACCATATTCTTTCAGAAGATTAAGTCCTCTGTCATCGCATAGGGCAGAAGTGCGAAGAGCCTCAAAAGCAGTCTCCTTGTCACTTACAAAACCTTTCAGAACCAAGTCTGCCATAACAGCAATGCCTGGATTTCCAACCATGCAGTCGGTCTCGTTGCCCATGAGATGCCAAACTGGCAGTTTTCCCTGCTGTCTGTATATATTTATGAAAGTCTCAGCAATGTCGCGCTGTTTTTCTGGATGTATAAGTGTCATCAGCGGATGAGCAGCGCGATAAGTATCCCATAGAGAGAAAGTCGTGTAGTTGGTGAAATTGCCATGATGATTCTTATAGTCGGCACCTCGATAGTCGCCATTGACATCAGAGAAGACAGAAGGTGCAATCATAGTGTGATACATTGCTGTATAGAAGATGCGTTTCTTAGTAATATCATCGGTAGAAACCTTAATCTTTGAAAGCTCGTCGTTCCAAGCCTGACGAGCTGTAGCAACAGTATTGTTGAAATGCCAGTCGGGTAGTTCTGTCTTCATGTTGAGTTTAGCATTCTCAACACTGACGGGAGACAATGCTACTTTTACCAACAAAGGTGAGGAAACATCGTCAATACGGAATACAGTTACAGTGTCACCCTGCTGTTCTTGAACTGTTACAGGAGAAGAAAACTCTGCAACGAAATAAATTATCTGGTCGCGAGCCCATCCGTGTGAACGTCTATAGCCAGTAACTGTATTAGGGCTTTCCTGAGTAATTCGGCTTTCCTTTACATTGTCCCAGCCGATACCTTGGCGCAGGTTAAGGGCAATTAGCCCCGATTCTGCATCGCCTCCAAATGTGTAGCGATGCATACCAACACGCTTTGTCGCTGTTAATTCTACGAATACATTAGGATTATTTAGTTTCACTGAATAATAACCAGGACGCACAACCTCGTTTTGGTGGTCGAATCTTACATCTTTTTGGTTTACAGAACCGACAGGCAGTAAAGCGATGTCACCTAAATCGCCAATGCCAGTACCGCTAAGGTGCATGTGTCCGAAGCCGATGATTAGTGAGTCGCTTATATGATAGCCTGAGCACCAGTCCCATCCGTGAGTGTATTGCGTTGGTCCGAGTTGAACAAGTCCAAATGGAACGTTAGCACCAAGAAAGACATGCCCGTGTCCACCAGTTCCAATCCATTGGTTTACATACTTAGTCAAATCTTCTTTCTGACTATTTGCAGCCACAGAACTGCTACATAAGCCGATGATGGCTATTAATGAAACGATAATTCTTTTTATATTCATTGTTTTAAACTTTAACTTTAACGGGAACGATAACGTTAACTTTAACGTTAACTTTAACTTTAACTAGTCAACGATGCACTATGCACTGCTAAAGACTGTGCACCAATTAATCTTTCCAACTCATTGAAAGTGAGTTTGGCAAAGATAGCAATTTTTTATTTATTTGTGAAAAAATGGTTGTTAAACTTCTTGTTTTCATAATTTATTCCTAATTTTACACCAAATTAAAAGCATGTTTTTATGAAAAAAATCATCATTACGATTTTGTTGCTTGTTGTTGTTATCCCTCTGATTGCTATTGAAGTATCATCGCCTAACAAGCAGTTGAAAGTTGAATTTTCCATTGATAAAGGCAGACCTGCATACCAGTTGTTTTACAAAAATCAAACAGTAATAAAAACATCGCATCTTGGACTTCAACTCATAAACTGGCCAGACCTGATGGAAGACTTCGTTATATCAGGTTCAGAAATAACTTCGTTTGACGAGACATGGAAACCAGTATGGGGTGAAGAAGAAATAATAAGAAACAACTACAACGAGTTGGTTGTTGACCTTTTGCAGACAACCACCAACAGAACTATTAAACTGAGGTTTAGAATTTATGATGAGGGAGTTGGCTTTCGCTATGAACTGCCCCGTCAAGACAAGTTAGACAATGTTTGGGTTAAGCAAGAGCAGACCGAATTTGCAATGACAGGCAACCATATAGCCTATTGGATTCCTGGCGACTATGACACGAGCGAATATGAATACAACATCAGCCGACTGTCAGAAATACGCCAACTAATGCCAAAGGCAATAACGCCAAATGCCTGCCAGTCGCCTTTCTCGCCTACGGGTGTGCAGACCTCGCTATTGATGAAAACCGATGGCGGACTGTATGTCAATATACACGAGGCAGCACTTGTTGACTATTCAGCAATGCATTTAGAACTGAACGATACCACTTTTATGCTTACTTCAAGGCTGACACCAGACAGTGAAGGTCGCATGGCACGTTTGCATTGTCCTGCTGTAACACCATGGCGTACCATAATAGTCTCAGATAAGGCTACGGAGATACTTGCCTCGCGACTTGTGCTAAACCTTAATGAACCATGCAAGATAGAAGATACATCATGGATCCATCCAACTAAGTTTGTTGGAGTTTGGTGGGAAATGATGAGTGGTGCAGCCACATGGAACTATGCAGATTATCAGCATATTGATATAGGTAAGACAGACTATAAAACGCTTAAGCCGACAGGGCGTCATGCTGCTAATAATGAGAATGTCAAGCGATATATAGATTTTGCGGCAGAACACGGATTTGATGAAGTTCTCGTAGAAGGTTGGAATGAAGGCTGGGAAGATTCTTGGCAGAAAATGCACAATTACAGTTTTACTAAATCTTATCCTGACTTCGACGTTGATTTGTTGCAAGACTATGCCAAAAATAAAGGCGTAAAACTAATGATGCACCACGAGACTTCTGCCTCAGTCCAGAACTATGAACGCCAGCTCGACGATGCCTATCGTTTCGCACACAGCAAAGGTTATGACATTGTGAAAAGCGGATATGTAGGTAAGATATTCCCGCAAGGAGGTCACCATTTCGACCAGTGGATGGTAAACCACTATCTATATGCAGTAGAGCGTGCTGCCGAATACCACCTTATGATAGATGCCCACGAAGCAGTAAGACCCACAGGGCTTTGCAGGACATATCCAAACCTGATATGCAATGAGTCGGCACGCGGTCAAGAGTTTCATGCTTCAGAAAGTTACAGCCCTCAACACGTTGCCGTTCTGCCGTTTACACGCTTGACAGGAGGTCCGATGGATTATACTCCTGGTTTGCTGGAAACAGATCTTTCAAAGGTAAATCCAGACAACCAGAATCGCATAGGTTCAACAATCTGCAACCAGTTGGCACTATATATAATAATGTATAGTCCTTTGCAGATGGCAGCCGATGTTCCTGAGAGTTATGAAAGATATGCCGATGCTTTCCAGTTTATAAAAGACGTACCAGTAGATTGGAGCAAGTCGGTCTATATCGAGGCAGAGCCAGGACAGTATATCACGATAGCACGAAAAGCCAAAGATTCAGAAAAATGGTTTGTCGGTTCAATATCAGCAGACAAAAGCAGGCGCTCCGTTCTGCCTTTAGATTTCCTTACACCCAAAAAGAAATATGTTGCAACTATCTATTGCGATGCTCCAGATGCCGACATAAAGACAAATCAGGCACGGTATGTCATAAAGAATCAGAAAGTAACATCAAAGTCTGTGCTAAAGATGAATACCGTTGAAGGAGGCGGCTATGCAATAAGTATTGTAGAAGACCGATGAGAAATAGGTTTGCTTTTAGTATAACTATAATGCTTCTGAATCTCCAAATATGGTAAGTAGAATTAAAAAAACATTTGATTTTTATTAAGTTTACGAAAAAAGAATTACTTTTGCCGGCATGAAACACATGTTAAGACTTTTTATGCTTGTCTTGGTGGCAACTATGGCAGCATCGTGCAAGCGCACAAATAATGAAGTTCAGAATCAGCAGGCTGACGGAGACGACAGCAATGTTTCAACATTCTTTGACTCAAGAAGGTATAGTAGGAATGCTGCGAAACTTGAAATGCCTGCATTAAGACCAAGAAGCGGTGAGCAGATTCTCTACAGAAAAGCATACACTACGGCTTACAATAAAAATACGAAGCAAGCAGACTGGGTGGCATGGAATCTGAAAGGAGAGAACACCGACGGCAGATTTAAGCGTCAGGGCATCTCTTTCCATGAAGACATGGATGTGCCTGCTCCTCGTGCTACAGACAATGACTACTTCACTTCGCGCTATGATCGCGGCCATCACTGCCCGTCGGGCGACTGCAAGTGGGATAAACAGGCACAGGAAGAGTCGTTTCTGTTCACCAATGTGAGTCCGCAGAACCATAATCTGAACGGAGGCGACTGGAACGATCTTGAGCAACAGTGCCGCTATTGGGCAAAGAAGTATGGCGAACTTTATATTGTTTGTGGCCCTATCTTCGACAGTACACAAAACCGTAAGACTATAGGCAAGAATAAAGTAGCAGTGCCTGACAGATACTTTAAAGTCATACTGTGTATGAAGGATAGTCCCAAAGCCATCGGATTTATCTATGAAAACCGTTCAGGCCACAAGAAAATGTCAGAGCGAGTAGTAAATATTGATGAAGTTGAGCGCATAACAGGCTTAGACTTTTACCCCTCACTCAATGACAATATAGAGAAAAATGTAGAAAGCAAATCAGTTAGAGAGATATTCAGCGACTGGGATTTAGGCAAGGCAGACAAGTATAACGAAAGAGAGTATCATCAGCGTAAAAACCATAAAAATCGTTAAAGTAGAAGCCTTGACTGCTGAATATTGATTAAAAAAAACTACTTTTGCAATTCAAAAGTGTCTTTTGGGTAAATTCAAGAAAGTCAGAAGATGCTTATAATAACATAATAAAAGGCTTTGACAGCGTGAAGATTAAAGAAGTAGTTGCTGCCCTTGAACGTTTCGCGCCTCTGCCCTTGCAGGAAGACTGGGACAATGCCGGTCTGCAAGTTGGACTAACAGAGACGGAGGTATCAGGGGCATTATTGTGTTTAGACGTAACCGAAGCCGTTGTTGATGAAGCCATCAGCAATGGCTTAAATCTCATTGTTTCGCATCATCCTCTGCTTTTCAGAAAACTGAGAAGTATTACAGGAGCAGATGAGGTTCAGCGTTGTGTCATCAAAGCATTGAAAAACGACATTACAATCCTTTCGATGCACACCAATATGGACAATGCTCCTGGTGGCGTAAACTATAAAATTGCAGAAAAGATGGGGCTGAATGATGTCCGTTTCTTTGCAGCAAAAGAGCAGAACGGCATTGAATGTGGTTCTGGCACAATAGGAACGCTGCCAGCACCAATGGACTCATCCGCTTTTATTTCTATGCTGAAAGAACGCTTCCAAGTAGAGTCAGTGCAGACAAATGAATTGCTCAAGCGCAAAATAGAGCGTGTGGCAATTTGTGGAGGTTCAGGAGCTTTCCTGTTAGGCGATGCAATATCAGAGAAAGCCGATGCCTTTCTGACAGGCGAGATGCACTATCATGAGTTTTTCGACCATGAGCAGCAGATCCAGATCTGTGTTATAGGCCACTACCAGAGTGAGCAATACACAGCCGAAGTGTTCCGCGACATAATAGCCAAAGCCTGTCCTCAAGTCAGAACACAAATAACAACAATAAATACGAATCCAATTAAATACTTATAAGAATATGGCAAAAAAAGATCCAACCGACCTTTCAGTTGAAGAGAAACTGAAAACCCTATTCCAGTTGCAGACCACTCTTTCGTCAATAGACGACAAGAAAGCACTTCGTGGTGAGCTGCCTCTCGAAGTCCAGGACTTGGAAGACGAGATAGAAGGTCTTACCATCAGAATTGAGAAAATACAAAATGAGATTGATGAGTATCAGAGTGCTATCACCATGAAGAAAGGTGAAATAGCAGATGCTGAGGCTAGCGTAGCACGCTACAAGAGCCAACTCAACGAAGTAAAGAACAACCGTGAATACGACACACTGAGCAAGGAGATTGAGTTCCAGTCACTGGAGATTGAGCTGTGTAATAAGAAAATCAGAGAAGCCACTGCCAAGATAGAGGAAAGAAAAGAAGACCTGGAAAAGGCACAGGAACTCATAGCCGACCGCAACCAAGACCTCTCAAGCAAGCGCGAGGAACTCGACGAAATCATGCAAGAGACTAAGGAGGAAGAAGAAAGACTCAAGGAAAAGGCTAAAGAATATGAAGTGAAGATCGAGCCACGTCTTCTTAACAGTTTCAAGCGTATCCGCAAGAATGCCCGCAACGGTCTCGGCATTGTTTATGTGCAGCGTGATGCTTGTGGCGGTTGCTTCAATAAGATTCCACCTCAGCGCCAGTTGGATATAAAGATGCACAAGAAAGTTATAGTATGCGAATACTGCGGACGTATACTTATCGACCCTGAGCTTGCAGGAGTGAAGCCAGCAGCAGGCAAGGATGAAAAGCCAAAGCGTAAGCGCACAGTGAGAAAGCGTACAAAGAAGGATGAAGAGACAACGGCAGAAGATTAAAACATCTGTCTTTATTGCAATATATCCCCCCATCTGCAAGATAAACTTTGTGGATGGGGATTTTTTTGAGTGTTTTTATGAGAACCTTAACTTTAACCTTAACTTTAACCTTAACTTTAACTTTAACTAGTTAACTATACACTATGCACTATGCACTATTTGCTGCTTGTCAACTTATAAAACCGTAACTTCCAAAATCAGCCCGATTTCTTGACGAAAAAAGTAAAAAATCTTGACAAACCGAATTCCCATTCTAGAGAAAGATTTTCCGTTTGGCACGAGGCTGAATGCTAAAAAGCGTTTAATTGTTAATCAATCAGCTTAAACTATGTGAACAAGTACAAGGAACGAAAAAGTGAAAGGTGTCCTTTCGCGATGCGAAACGTGGCATATCGCAGTGCGATATGTGGCATATTGCAGTGCCAAAGGTGCCCTTTCACACTGCGAAAGATGCCCTTTGACTTTTTTAACACTTATGAATCGTGAGGCGAAACGCATAATGTCTTGATATTGAACGATTTACCAAAAACAGCAAAAATGTGCTCAGGAATCGCATATTTTGCAACTTCATTTCGCTCGGTCGTAAATTTTTAAGTTATCAGCAGGTTTAGTTAATCAATTTTTTACCCGACGTGGTTTCGTTTTTTTGCATTTTTCTTCTTAAAAAAAAGATGAAAGTTAAAAAACTGCTTTCGGTTTGTAAGTATACAGGCGAATAGTTAGTTGATGGTGCTTATATTTTCGAGTTGACTAGTTTTTGAACTCAGAAAGACATAAATTTAAGCACAAAAAAACTAATAAACTTAAAAACAAACAAACGTTTTGGAATATTCATAATAAAAACACTATCTTTGCAGGATAATATTATCTGCTGCGATTTGCCTTGTCGGTAAGCAGTTGCAGGGCAGTCGCGGATTGGTTAAACTTTAAGACTTGTTATTATGAGAAAATTCATAGCACTTGTTTTTTTATTAGTGATTTCTGTACCGAATATTATGAAAGCAGACGATTTTAAGACTTTATGGGCTCAATACGGAAAGGCAGAGAGCTCAGACCTGCCGCAAACAAAACTGGGAATACTTGGCAAGATAATAGACAAGGCCAAGAGTCAGCGAAGCTATGGTAACTTGCTGAAGGCTCAGGCGTTGCGTGTCGGCACACTTACAAGCATTGCTCCCGATTCGCTGCAGCAGGTTATTGCCAGTCTTGAAACAGAAACAAGGCAGGCTGAGAAAAAAGACAAGGTGCTTGCCTCTGTATATCATACGGTTTTAGGGGCATATTATAATAGTATGTCTTATAGTTCGATGAATAGTATTGACAATGAGAAATATCGTTCTCTCTGTCGAGAACACTATTCGCAGGCTATGAAATGTGCTGAGCTGTTGGCACAGACCAGGACGTCCGACTATCTGCCTGCTGTTGTTGAGGGGCGCGACAGCCACTACTTTGGCAGCGATATGCTTCATGTTGTTGGTTATCAGGTTTCCGACTTTGCGACAATGCACAACTACTATCGCAACACTCAGCTTCGAGAGGCAGCCATGTTTACGGCACTCGATCTGGCTCGTAGCAGACTAAAAGATACAGAAGTAAACCTTAAAGATTCAAGATATGTTGCAACGCTCGACTCGCTGATGGCTGCATACGGAGACATTGATGCTGCATGCGAGATAGCCATAGCACGCTACGAGTTCATGAGTAATGCTCGCGACGTAGAGGATGGTGAGCGTTACAGTTACCTGAAGGAAAATATTGCAAAGTGGAAGAACTGGAAAAACTGCAACAGCCTGCGCAATAGTCTCCAGCAACTGACAAATCCACAGTTTAACATCGGCTTTGGTTCAGAGCAGATACTGCCAGATGAGGAACGAAAGGTTGCGATTGATGCTGTCCGCAATCTTGATAATATAAAGATAACACTGACGCGTATAGATGCTGACGGAAACAATGACTGGAATCTAAATAATAAGAATCATCTTGCCAAAGTTAAGCAGCTTCAGCAGCTTTCAACGCGCAAGGAGATTATTAAGACTTTTGGAAAACATACTGAATATGACGTTTTTGAAGATTCTGTGACTCTTCCTAAGCTGCCTTTGGGTGTTTACCTTGTGGAGATTGCAGCACCAACGTCTAATATTAAACCTCAATATAATTTGCTCTATGTCAGCAATGTTTTTGTAATCGGCGAAAAACTTCCTGGTGGCAAGTTGCGCTATGTTGTTGTGAATGCTACTGACGGTCAGCCTATCAGCGGTGCAAAACTGAAGCTGAGTGTGGCTAACGTATGGAATAAGCCTAAAACAAAGATAGATGCAGTGACTGACAAAAACGGAGAATATATATTGTCGGCTGACAAAGAAATAGAATATGATGTGTGGGCTTATACCGAAGGCGACCGTTATATGCCAAATAGCGATATGTATAGTTACTTTGGAAATAGTGAAGTGACAAAAACACGCACTCAAGGATATTTGTATACCGACCGCAGGATATATCGTCCAGGGCAGACTGTTCATGCAGCACTGGTTGTCTTTACTTGCACGCCCAAGAACGAAACCAGTTCCGTCGCAAACAAAAAATATAAACTCACACTCTATGATGCGAACCATCAGGAAGTAGAAACTTTAAGCGTTGTAACCGATGACTTTGGTAAGGCATCAGCAGACTTCAAATTGCCAGAAAACCAACTTACGGGCAATTATACTATCGTAGGAAATGGGATATCAACAACTTCATTTTCTGTAGAGGAATATAAAAGACCAACCTTCACAGTTGAGTTTCCAGATGTAACAGACAACTATTCACCTGGCGACACTCTCAGCGTTGCAGGCTATGCCAAGAGCTATGCGGGAGTGCCAGTTCAGGGAGCTAAGGTGAAATATCATGTTCGCCGCCAAAAAGCAATGTGGTGGCGTTGGTGGTTTGATGAATACGAATCGAATGACAACCTGTTGCAAGAAGAGGCAGTTACAGATAGTGACGGAAAGTTTATTGTGAAGATGCCTATGATTTTGCCAGAAGGAGAAAATGAAGCTTCTATGGGCCGTCGCTATCCTCGTTTCTATAATATCATAGCCGATGCCGAAGTTACTGATATGTCTGGCGAAAGTCATTCAGCATTCGTTCAGCTTCCGCTTGGAACTAAGCCAACAGCTTTCAGCGTAGATTTAGCAGAGAAGATGTTGCGCGACAGTGTGCAGTCTGTCAAGTTCAACTATACAAATATGGCAGGAAAGCCTATTGCTGCTGAAGTAAAAGTAAGTATTGACGGACAACTTATAGGAAATTTTAAGGCTAATGAAAATGTAAGCATAAGCAGATTCAGCACTTTGAATTCGGGTAGGCATATCCTCGAAGCGATATGCGAGAATGACAGTATTGAACGCGAATTTATTATTTTCACTCTTAAGGACAAACGCCCAGTGGTTGAGACTCACGACTGGTTCTATTTGTCGGCAACGGAATTTCCAAAAGACGGAAAACCGATACATCTGCAATTAGGAACTTCAGACGAAAATACCCATGTTGTCTACAATATTTTCACAGGCAAGCAGGTGCTTGAACAAAGCAGTCTTGAACTGAGCAACAGTCTGCATAATCGCCAGTTCAAGTATGACAGCAAATATGGTGATGCGGTTTACATAAGTTATGCTTGGGTTAAGAATGCAAAACTCTATAAGCATTCAGCTCTTCTTCGTAAGCCGTTGCCAGATAAGCGACTGATAGCTAAGTGGACTACATTCAGAAATCGTCTGACACCTGGACAGAGTGAAGAGTGGACTCTCAATATTACGCATCCTGACGGAAAACCTGCCGATGCGCAACTGATGGCTGTTCTTTACGATAAGTCGCTCGATCAGATAAGAAAGCACAATTGGGACTTTAACTTAAATCTTAATCAAGTTTATCTGAACTCAGATTGGAGAACTCCTCAAATTGACAATGTCTTAGGATGGTTTAATAAAAATATTGATTGGCTCGAACTCTATCCTATAGAAATGAGCAAATTCGACGAAAGCCTGTTTGAAATATATTCACCTTATTCTATGCACTATCGCGGTTTCGGGCGACCTATGATGAAGATGAATACCGTGGCTATGGCTGTTGATGCCTCATCTCCTATTGCAAAGATGGAATTGAAAGAGAGCATGGATTATGCCAGTGTCAATGAAGAAGTAGTAGTAGTGGCAGGTCCTGTGGCAGAAGAAGAGCCTATTGAAAAGATAGACGATGTTCAGATTCGTGAAAATCTTGAAGAAACAGCATTCTTCTATCCTGCACTTCGTACAGACGATAAGGGTAATGTAAGCATTAGTTTCACATTGCCAGAAAGTCTGACAACATGGCGTTTTATGGGTATAGCACACGACCGAGGTATGAACTATTCGCTGACAGATGCTGAAGTAGTGGCAAAGAAAGACGTTATGGTTCAACCAAATATGCCACGCTTTATCCGCCTTGGTGATAAGGCTGTTATTGCTGCGAAGATTATAAATACGTCTGATAAACAACAGAATGGTAGAGCAATTCTTCAGTTGCTCAATCCTGAGACCGAAGAAGTAGTGTACCAGAAGCAACAGGCATTCACTGTTGAAGAAAATGAGACAACAAGTGTCAGCTTTGATTTTTCTCCTTCAGACGAAAATACATTATTATATATATGCAAGATAGTTGCCAAAGGTGAGAACTTCAGCGATGGAGAACAGCACTATCTGCCTATGCTGACTAATAAGGAACTCGTAACAAACACAAGACCTTTCACGCAGAACTCAGCAGGAACATTCACACTCGATTTGAATACTTTGTTTGACAAAGATGTGACAAACGAGCGACTGACAATAGAATATGCGCAAAATCCAGCATGGATGATGGTGCAAGCCATGCCTACATATAGTGCAGCAGACAGGGACGATGCTATAACGCAAGCCGTTTCACTTTATGTAAATAGTATTGGTCAATACATTATGAACCAATCTCCAATCATTTCGCAGACCATACAGCAGTGGCGTAATGATGATGACACTTCAATGTTGAGTGAACTTGAAAAGAATCAGGAACTTAAGACGCTGATGCTCAATCAGACTACATGGGTTAGTGATGCTAATAATGAAGCTTCACAACGCCGCAGCCTGGTTAAGTTCTTTGATAACGAAACGATGAAGATGCGAAAGAACTCTGCACTTGAAAAACTACGCCAGTTGCAAAATAACGATGGCTCATGGAGCTGGTGGCAGGGAATGCGAGGCAGTATATACATGACTACAGCAATAAGCGAAATGTTTGTCAGAATGAATAAGCTGATTGGCGAACAGTCTGAAATAGCAGAGATGCAGGCCAAAGCCTTTTCGTTCTTAGATAATTATATAGTTGAAGAATATGACAGACAGCTTAAGCAAAAGTCGGTTAAGATGAAAGATGTTTATCCTTCGGAAACAACTCTTCACATATTATATATAAACTCACTTGCCAACAGACGTCCGAAGGGCAGGGGAGCTACTGTATTTGATTTCTTTGTGAAACAGTTGTCGCAGAAGCCGTCTGTACTCTCAATATATGGTAAGGCTTGCTCTGCACTCATTCTTGCGCGTAATGGATATGAAGGCAAAGCGGCAGAATATATGAAGAGTATGGAGGAATATAGTGTGATGACAGAAGAAATGGGACGCTATTTCGATACTCATCGTGCTTTGTATTCATGGTTTGACTATAAGATTCCAACTCAGGTTGCAGCAATTGAAGCCTTGAAAGAACTGAAGCCTGATGATAAGATAACTATTGAAGAAATGCAGCGATGGCTATTGCAGGAAAAACGCACAACATCATGGGATACACCTATAAATGCTGTTGAAGCAATCTATGCATTCTTAGATGGTAACATGAAAAAACTTGAAGGCGGAGAACCTACAGTTATTAGGATTGACGGTAATGCTCTTGATATGCCAAAGGCAACGGCAGGCATGGGTTATCAGAAGATTAGTGTGGATAGAAATGACAGACAGATGCTAACTGCAGAAAAAACAAGTGAAGGAACCTCATGGGGTGCAATTTATGCACAGTTTACACAAAAAGTATCCGATGTGAAACCTCTTTCTTCTGGTATTTCTATAAAACGTGAAATTTTAAATGGTAATCAGCAGTTTAAAGTAGGTGATAAAGTCAAAGTGAGATTGACTATAAAGGCAGAACGAGATTATGATTTCGTAGAAGTTGTTGATAAGCGGGCGGCTTGCTTAGAGCCTGTTGACGGATTGAGCGGTTACAGATATGGATATTATATTGCTCCGCGTGACTTTGAAACAAGTTTCTACTTCGACATTATGCCAAAGGGTACTCATGTTGTTGAGGCTGAATACTATATAGACCGCGAAGGAGAGTATGAAACAGGTACTGCAACTGTTCAGTGTGCCTATTCACCTGCATTTAAAGGGCGCGACAAGGCTTTGAAAATTGGTGTAGATAAATAAAACGAAATAATAAAACAATAAAATAAATGAGAACAAAGACAATTATAATTGCACTGGCTTCTGCTGTTTCTATGCAAATGAATGCACAGGAAACAAAGACAAAAAACAAAGTTATAGATTTAGGTCAGGTAGTGTATAGAATGCCAGTCACAGCCGAGTTTGAATTGATAAATGAGGAAAACAAGTCGCTCAGAATCAGTCAGGTTAGGAGCTCATGTGGCTGCACAACAGTAGATTTTCCTCAAACAAATATAGCGGCAGGGCAGACATATAAGGTAGGTGCTACATACGATGCAAAGCAGATGGGACACTTCGAAAAACAAGTTGGTTTATATTTTGAAGACGAACAATCTCCAATTATGCTCACGCTGAAAGGCGTTGTCGTCGATGAGGTTCATGACTTTGGAGGACAATATAATTATAATATGGGCGATTTGAGTGTTGACAAGATTGACATTGAATTTGATGATGTTAACAGAGGTGACAGACCATTTCAGGAAATACACTTGAAAAACAATTCGGACAAACCTCTAACTCCTGTTATCATGCATCTCCCACCTTATCTTAAAGCCGATATGTCTCCTTCTACTATTGCTCCAGGTCGTTCTGGTGTTGCTCGCATAACGCTTGATTCTGAACAGCTTAACAGTTTTGGACTATTGCAGACAAATGTTTATCTTGGCAATAATCCTGGAGATAAGGTAAGTCAGGAAAAAGAAATAAGCGTTTCAACTATTATTCTCCCTAACTTTGAGGAAATGTCTGCAACAGAGTTGGCTAATGCTCCAAAACTGGAATTGTCGGAAGAGGAAATAGAGCTTGTCTTTGGAAAAAAGAAACGCATGTCAGGTGTGATAACACTTACAAATACGGGTGCCTCAACTCTTGAGGTTAATAGTCTTCAGATGTTCACAACAGGACTAAAGGTGTCGCTGAGTAATACAAGACTTGCTCCAGGTGAAGAAGCAAAGATGAAGATTACAGCCGACAAGAAAGAACTGAAAACGACGCGTCAAAAGCCCCGTATTCTTATGATTACAAATGATCCTAAGAACCCTAAGCGTATTATCAAGGTAAAAGTTAAATAGTAAATATATAAAAGGAGTATAAAAGAATAATCTTATAAATATTATGGAACACCCAGAGAATAATCAAGAATATAAAGGCTTGCAGGTAAATGCTGGCATAGAACAGCCTTCAATTATCAATCCTTATCTTAAGCGTGGACGTTTTCGTCGTCGTGAATATAGTGTAGATGAAATGGTTGAAGGTATACTGAAAGGTGATGTGACAATTCTTTCACAAGCAGTTACACTCGTAGAAAGTGTAAACCCCGACCATTATGCGAAGGCTCAGGAAGTTATAAACAAGTGTCTTCCTTATAGTGGTAATTCTATCCGTATTGGTATTAGCGGTGTGCCTGGAGCAGGTAAAAGTACATCAATTGATCAGTTTGGATGTCATGTGCTCAACAGGACAGGCGGAAAACTTGCTGTTCTTGCAATCGACCCAAGTTCGGAGAGAAGCAAGGGAAGTATTTTGGGCGATAAAACTCGTATGGAGAAACTTACACAGCGAAAAGAAGCATTTATTCGTCCTTCGCCAACAGCAGGTTCTCTCGGTGGAGTTGCCCGCAAGACACGTGAAAGTATTATCCTTTGTGAGGCTGCAGGATATGACAAGATCTTTGTTGAGACTGTTGGTGTAGGACAAAGTGAGACAGCATGTCACTCTATGGTAGATTTCTTCTTGCTCATTCAGTTGTCTGGTCAGGGCGATGAATTGCAAGGAATAAAGCGTGGCATTATGGAAATAAGCGATGGTATTGCAATAAACAAATGCGATGGAAATAATGTTGATAAATGTCAGATGGCTGCAACCAGTCTGCGCAATGCACTTCATTTCTTCCCTATGCCTGCAAGTGGATGGACTCCAAAGGTTCTTTGCTATAGTGGCTTCTTTGGCAATGGCATAAAAGAAGTATGGGACATGGTATATCAGTATATCGATTTTGTTAAGGCAAATGGATATTTTGATTATCGTAGAAATGAACAGGCAAAATACTGGATGTATGAGAGTATAAACGAGCAATTACGAAATAGTTTCTATAATAACAGCATTATTCAGGAGTGTTTGTCAAAGGCAGAGGATAAAGTTCTGGGTGGTGAGATGACATCGTTTACGGCTGCCCAGCAGTTATTGGATACTTATTTTGACGACCTTAAAGGACTTAGAATAAGGAAAGAAGGACATTTATAAATTTATATCTGAATTAGCAATAAGTATAGGAGGTTGGTTTTGAAGATAGAGATAGATAATGAAAGTGGTTTCTGCTTCGGTGTAACAACTGCGATAAAGAAAGCTGAAGAAGAACTGACAAACAAGCAGAAATTGTATTGCTTAGGCGATATTGTCCATAATGGCATGGAGTGTGAAAGACTCAAAAAGATGGGGCTGGAAACAATCAACCATGATGAAATGGCAAATTTGCACAATACTAAAGTTCTGCTTCGCGCTCATGGCGAACCTCCTTATACTTATGAAGTTGCTAATAAGAATGGAATAGAAATAATAGATGCAACTTGTCCTGTTGTACTTCAGCTGCAAAAACGTATTAAGAAAAAGTTTGATGCAAACCCGCAAGCACAGATAGTTATCTTTGGAAAGAATGGACATGCTGAAGTCTTGGGACTTGTGGGGCAGACGAATAGTCGTGCAATAGTTGTTGAGAATCTTGACGACGTTAAGAAACTAGACTTTAAGCGCGATATATATTTATATTCCCAGACAACTAAGTCTCTTGATGAGTTTAGAAGAATAATATCATATATAAAACGGAATATTGACGAGAAAGCACAATTTGAAAGTTTTGATACCATTTGCAGACAGGTTGCCAACCGCATGCCAAATATTGCTGAGTTTGCATCGCGCCACGATGTTATATTGTTTGTTAGCGGAAGGAAAAGCAGCAATGGCAAAGTGTTGTTCGCACAATGTCTAAGCAAAAATCCGCGAAGTTATCATATAGAGAGCCCTGAAGAAATAGATTTAAGTTGGTTTGATGGAATTGAGACTGTCGGCATTTGTGGAGCCACTTCGACACCGAAGTGGCTCATGGAGGAATGCCGGGATTATATTATTTCTTATTTACATCAACGCGGTGTGTCTTTGGCATAGTTGCATTGCGTCGTCTGGTTACTGTTACTACTGCTTGAGCAAACGAAAGGAAAGACTGACCAACAATTGATTCTGAGTCAAGTGCAGCAGGATGCCCGTCGTCGCCGCATTCTCTTATGCTTTGAACTATTGGAATTTGTGCTAGCAATGGTACTTGCATTTCTTCAGCAAGTTTCTTGCAACCGTCTTTTCCGAAAATGTAATAACGATTGTTTGGCAATTCCTCTGGAGTAAACCAAGCCATATTCTCAACTAAACCGAGTATTGGGACATTTACCTTGTCGTTCCGATACATATCAATTCCCTTTCTTGCATCAGCTAAAGCCACGCTTTGTGGCGTACTTACTATTACTGCACCTGTAATAGAAAGTGTTTGTAGAAGTGTCAAGTGAATATCGCTTGTTCCTGGAGGTGTATCAAGAATAAAATAGTCAAGTTCGCCCCAATTTGCATCAGCTATCAGTTGTTTCAATGCATTAGAAGCCATGCCTCCACGCCACAAAGTAGCTGTAGTAGGATTCACGAAGAATCCTATACTTAATAGTTTTACACCATATTTCTCTACAGGAATGATTAAGTCTCTGCCTTCAATCTGCTCTGCATAAGGACGCTCGTTCTCAACTCCAAACATCTTTGGCATAGATGGACCGAAAATGTCAGTGTCGAGTAATCCAACTTTATATCCAAGCTTGGCTAAAGCGATAGCTAAATTTGCTGCGACAGTTGACTTTCCAACACCGCCTTTGCCAGAACTAACTGCAATGATATTCTTAACTTGAGGAAGAAGTTTATCAGGTTCTGGGCGAGGTTGTGATTTAAATTCAGTTGAGATTTCAACATCAACGTCTTTGGAAATGTGATAATGAATTGCAGCCTCTGCTGCTTTTAGTGTTGATTTCAGAAATGGGTCTGTATCGCGTGGGAAGATAATAGAAAAAGAAACGTGCATTCCGTCAATTCTAAGATTGTCAGCAACCATTTCACTTTCTACAATGTTTTTTTTCGTTCCTGGATATACTACTGTTGCAAGTGCATCCATTATTAATTTTGGATAGAGGGTCATAGTTTTAATAAGGTATTATAATGTTTTCATATAAATTCATGCAAATGTACTAACATTTTTCTGTATGCCCTAAATTAAGAACAAAAAAATGTATATTATACACAAATATTTTAAAAGAAAATGTTGTATTTATGCCTTTTTTCATGGTTTTTCAGCAAATTATTAGCAATTTTTTTGTGTTTTTGGTTATTTTTATTTACTTTTGAAGCGATTGAATATATAATAATACGCAATATTTAATTATTTGTTGACAAATATTTAGTTATAGAAAACATTTATAAATTATATTTTATTATTAAAAATTCTTGAATCCTTAAATGTACAAAAGATGAAAAAGAAAGAAAATTATTTCTCTCTGAGAGCCTGTTTAACAGGATTTCTCATGTTCTTTGCCTTTGCATTATCGGCACAGAACATCACTGTCAAGGGTTCTGTAACCGACGAGACAGGTGAGCCAGTTATCGGTGCAACTGTCCGGGTGCAGGGTTCTAAAACTGGTACTATGACCAATATGGATGGTGAGTATTTGATTAAGTGCGATGCAAATGCAACGCTTGAAGTTTCTTACATTGGTTACAAAACAGCAACAGTAAAGGTTGGTAATAGAGAATTTATAAATCTGTCTCTAGAGGAAGAAACAACTAGCCTTAATGAAGTTGTTGTAACAGCTCTTGGTATTAAGAAAGATGCACGTAAGGTTGGTTATGCTGTTAGCCAGATTAAATCAGATGAAATTACAAAGACAGCATCTCCTTCTTTAGGTTCTGCATTGTATGGTAAGGCTGCTGGTGTAGCAATCAAAACAGCTCCTGGTGGTGCAACTGGTGCTATCTCTATAAATATTCGTGGTCTTCAGTCAATTTCTGGTAATAACCAGCCTTTAATCATCCTTGATGGTGTGCCAATTCGTAATGGTGAAGCAAACAACAAAGATTATTGGAGTGACCAGCGTGTTAACTCAAATGGTCTAGCAGACATTAATCCTGAAGATATTGAGAGCCTTTCTATCTTAAAGGGTGCTGCAGCTACAGCTCAGTATGGTTCAGAAGGTGCTAATGGTGTTGTGATGATTACAACTAAGTCTGGTCGTGGAGCTAAAGGTTTTGGAGTGGATTTCAATGCAAGTCTAACAGGTAACTGGGTTGCTTATATGCCTGAATATCAGACAACATTTGGACCTGGTGCTACACCTCAAAGCCGAGTAGGTAGTGCCGCAGATGCTTATGGTTTTTATACTCGTACTGATCGTAATGGTGTAGAGCATCAGTATGTTGCAGGAACAGCTTACTTTGGTCCTAAATATGATGGTCGTGATGTCCTCTATTATGATGGCACTGTTCGTAAATTTAATGCAATTAGTAGCAATCCTTTCTCTGACCTTTTCAGAACAGGTTTTGACCAGCAATATAATGTTGCAATAAAAAATGCTACTGAAAAGTCTAATTTCCGTTTTTCATATACATACTTTAATAGTCTGCCAAATCAATATAACTCAGATTATGACAAACATAACTTTAGTTTGAATGGTAGCTACAATATATTGAAGAACTTGAAATTAGATTATGGTGTAAATTATCTGACAGAACATGTTAAGAACCGTCCATATCGTATGTATCGTTTGTTATGTAACTTTGCTGGTATGTTTGGTGCTTTTGATGACATTGATTATATACGTCATAGCACTGTAACAACTGCAGGTTATAGAAACCGTACATACAATTCTGTAGATCATGAGAACCCTGCAGAAGGTTATGAATATGATTTCTCAAGCCGTTCAGGTCTTGTTGATGAATACTTGTGGAATATATATGGAAAGGAGCAGATTGAGCGCAATAATCGTATTATTGCTAAGGTAGCCCCATCTTGGGAAATTGTTCCAGGTTTAACCCTTCGTGGTAGTCTTGCTACAGACTTTACTTCAAATAAGATTGAAAACAAAAACCGTACTGAAACATCAAACGCTTTCGGCTCAAAATCTGGAGCTTACGAACTGCGTAACAATCGCTATACTATTTTGTATGGTGATCTTATGTTGATGTATGATAAGAATCTCACAGATAAACTTAACCTCAGCACATTTATAGGATGGTCTGGTCGCCGTGAGACTCAGCACAATCTACACTCTTGGACTGATGGCGGTTTGTTCCATGAAAATTGGTTCTCACTTAATAATAGTGTAAAACAAGCTAAGACCGAACCATATGAAATGCATCTTCTCAAGACTGCATGGTTTGGAGATATTACATTAGGTTGGGATAACTGGGCATACTTAGAGGCAACTTTGCGTAATGAGAAAACTTCAACACTTTTCAAGGGCAATAACTCTTATTGGTACCCTTCTGTAAATGCAAGTATCATTATTTCTGAACTTCTTAAGGATAATAGACCTTCATGGTTAGATTATGGCAAGGTTCGTGCCTCTTATGGTGTTGTTGGTCTTGCTCCTGCCGCATATTATGCAGTACAGTCATTCGAACAAGGTGCTTATTCTGGATTTGTAGGAAATTGGCAGAAGATGACATTAGGAAATAATACTCTTAAACCAGAAAAAACTTATGAATGGGAGTTCGGTGCTGAAGGAAAATTCCTCAATAACCGTTTAGGTATTGATGTCGCTTACTATACCAAGACCATTAAAGATCAGATTCTTACAGCAACAATGGCTTCATCAATGGGTGCAACAGCGCAGATTCTAAATGTTGGTGAATTTAAAAACCACGGACTTGAAATCGCAGCTTATGGAACACCTCTACTGACTAAGGATTGGCGTATTGATTTACGTGGTAATATAGCATGGAACCGTAATAAGGTTAAAAAACTTGCTGAAGGAATTGATAGATTGGAACATAAACGCTGGGATAACGGAGCAGCTTATCTTTATTCTACAGTAGGTAGCTCTATTGGTGACTTCTATGCATACGCTCCTCAGATAGACGATAAGACTGGTCTGCCAATAATTATGGAAGATGGTAATTATCTTTTGTCTACTGAACCTGTCAAGGTTGGTAATGCAATGCCTAAGTATACTGGTGGTTTAGGTGCAACTATCACATATCAGAATTTATTCTTAGACTTCTCTCTTGATTTCCGTCATGGTGGCGCAATCTTCAATATGCCTTATGAATATATGATGGGTCGTGGCTCTTTGAAAGAGAGTATGGCATTCCGTGATGCAGCTCATGGTGGTCAGACATATTATCTTGATGACAACGCAAATGTAATACCTGCATCAGTGGCTCCAGAGGGAAAAGTTCTTTATGATGACGGTATGATTCTGAAAGGTGTCAAGGAAGATGGTACTCCTAATGATATTATGATATCTGCGGCACGTTGGTACAATTGGTCATATAACTGGGGTGTAGGTGATCCTACATATTATTCACATGCTATTTTCAACAATAGTTATGTGAAGGTTCGTGAGATCGTTATTGGTTACAACTTCCCTAAGAGCATTACTGAGAAATTCCACTGCAACAAGTTGCAGGTTTCTGCTTTTGCTCGTAACCCATTCTACATCTATAAGAATCTTCCAATTTTTGATGCAGAGGCAACTGATGCGACCAATTGGGTTGAACAAAGTTGGATTGGTGGTTCTACTGTAACCACACGCTCATTTGGTGTTTCACTTCGCGCAAGCTTCTAATAAGATAGTTACAAAAAATACTATTTGTATAATTAAAAAGTAACAATTAAAAATATAAATTATGAATAAGTTAAAATCAATCATAATGGGTGGAATTGCAGTATTGACTTTGGCTAGTTGTTCAGATGACCAATACAACGAATTCTATAATAACCCTAATGAGGTTACCAAAGCTCCATGTGCCACGTTGTTTACAGCTACTTTATATGATAAAGATGGTCGTGACTATACTTTTAATCAGTATTGGCGTGTTTATACTTGGGACAATATATTTGGTAAATATGCCCAGACATGTGGTTATGCTAACAATTCTGGAAATGTTTATTTCTATAATGATGGTTATGCTAATGACCGTTGGAATGGTTTCTATCGTCGTTTGGCACAGTTCCGTCAATTAGAAAACACTTATGCAAATGAAGATCCTTCAGCACAGGCCAATGACCTTATTCTAAAAGATCTTGCTGAGGTGTTTATCATTGACCATGCAACTCAGATTGCAGACTTATTTGGTGATACTCCATACTCAAAAGCTGGAATGCTTGGCATTACTAATGATATTGTTTCTTCACGTGCAGCTTTTGATGATGATGTTGAAATATATAGAAATGCAATCAACCGTCTTGGTGAACTCTATACAGAAATAGAGTCGCTTAAAGGTACATTGTCAGATAATGTTAAGTCTACACTGATAGCTGGACAAGATTTTATAAATCGAGATGTTGCTGGTGATGATGCGTTAAATCATCTTATTGATAGATGGCTGATGTATGCAAATTCATTACGTCTGCGTCTAGCAGTTCGTGTTGCTCTAAATGGTGAATTAGCTGCATTTGGCCAGTCTGCTATTAAAGAGTGTATGAACCGTCAACTTGTAACAGATGCATACGATCAAATTGAAGTACGCTCTGATGAAGATGGCTTCAACTTCTGGGAGAACTTCCGTGATGGCTATAAAGATATTAATAATGTTGCATCACAGCCAATGATTGATGCCATGCAGCGTGTAGAAGGGGAAAACGATTATCGTTTGCCAGTTATATATACACCTAATGCAGAAGGCAAATACATCGGAACAAACCGTGAAGAAACAAATGGATTCCAAACAGAACATGGTTCTTCATTCAATGGTTTTGGAAACATACCTAGCTATGAGAATCGTTACTATGCGCACTTAGAGATTGCAACATTTACAGGTAATCGCTTGTTTATAAGCCCAATTATTTCAGCTGCTGAGGTTTGGTTCCTACGTGCTGAGGCTTACCAGCGTGGATGGGCAAGTGGTAATGCGGAAGATGCATTTACTAATGGTATGATTGAATCAACAAAATGGTACTATAAGCAGAATAATATGTATGCGGCAGCAAAGGATGAGGCAAAGTCTGGTGGTGTAGCTACACACTATACATATCCTGGCGATGAAGCAGTTCGCACATATGCGTCAAAACTTTGGAATACCTATGATGAAAAACTTGAAGGTATTCTTACACAGAAATGGGTTAACTTTGGTATTATTCAGCCACAACAGGCATGGAATGATATACGCCGTACAGGTTATCCTGCATTGTCTTATCCTACAGATACTCAAGCTCAGAATATGAAGGAGTTACCAAATCGTATGATGTATCCAAATACAGAGAAGGCAAACAACCGTGCTAATTATGATGCAGTTGTGGGTGTTCAGGGTGATGATGCATATACAAAATTATTCTGGGCAAAATAATTTAACCATAGTTTAATTTATTGCTAATAAGAAAATAGGATGTGCATTTAAACACATCCTATTTTCTTTATTAACTTCTCCAGTTTTTATTTTAGCTTTTTCCTAATTTTGCGATTTATCTTCTTACTCATCGGTACATTTTATGCGTATGAGTGCATTCCGCCAAGCAGATAGTTCACTCCGAAGTATGTCATAAGCAGAGACAGGAATGCGAAAATCATGAAAATATGATAAACTAATGGACTTTTCAAGCGTGGCAGAGTTGTTGTGTGTAGGGGTAAGGCATATATCATGAAAGTTATGAGTGCCCAAGTTTCTTTAGGATCCCAGCTCCAATATTCTCCCCAACTGATGTTTGCCCATATTGCACCAATAAATATTCCTAGTCCGAGTGTTGTCATAGATGGATATAAAAATAGTCGGCTCAGTGCTGCAAGTGCTTTAATCTGTTCGTTAGCTTTTTGGCGTTTATTGCGGTTTAGTGTATAAAGTATTATCGCAACAATGCTGCAGATGAATGTTATTCCGAGCAGGGCATAGGACATCATGATTATGCTGACGTGTATGCTAAGTAGCGGTGATGAAAGTACAGGCATTATATGTGTTATCTGTGGGTCCATGTTGCTTATGTGTGCCACGAGCAGGAAAAATCCTGAAAGAAGGTATCCAAATGTCAGTATTATTGGGAATCTTCGGTAGCTGATAAGTGATATGAGCATTATGAACCATGCTACAACAAGCATAGTCTCGTATCCATTAGCCATAGGAACAGTTCCTCCGATTATCCATCGCAGTGTTTCACACCATGTCAGCATTGCAAACGACAGGACCATAATGCCAATCATTACAAATGAAGTGAACTTATGGCTACTTAATTTTTGTGATTTTGAACTTGTATTTTCATTCTTATTGTCGGTATCATAGTTTCTAGAGAGTCTATATATTATGTATATGAGCGATAATAGACCCATTGTCAGACATGCCATGAAGAGTATTTTGGCAAAAGGAATTGCATTGTATGTAAATTCCGCTTTACGTTGCAGCGGAGTAGGGAGTGATGCTCCACCATTAATCTGCTGATGTTTTCTTATTTTAAGCAGCAAGTTGTCAACATTGGCAAAATCTTTCACCATTACGCTTTGGTAAAGATAGTTGAACGAAGTCTTAATGAATTGTTGCCTTGTCGAATCCATTTCGGCAGGTAGTTTCTGCTCGGTAGGGGCATACCACGCAATGCTCTTCTCGTTAAAATATGGGAAAATCTTTAATACAGTTCCTCTTCTCAAGTCCATTATCAGTTGTAGTTTCTCATCAAGGTCTGCCACCTGCTGGTGGAACTTGTCATTATTGCCCTGTATAAATTCTTGATAATATGGACTAAGTGTGTATTTACCGTCAGCAAAAAGCTGATTGAGCGAGACGTATTCAGGTAAATTTAGCCTGTCGCGTATTGCTTTTTTATTTATGTGTATAAACTTTTCGTCGTTCCATTCGTTGCCGTAGAAAATAAGTCCAGTTACTACTTGTTCAGGTGTTAAATTGTTGAATTTCTCATGTCCATAGATTTTCTTGGTGAAGTCAATAGCGAATGTTTGTATCGGGCATATTCTGTTATTATACAGTATGTTGAGTCTGCCGAAGCGTGCAGCCTGTTCGCGTGGCAGGGTTTGTGCGGCATTAGTTGTAATTGGTTTAAATAGTGCTGAGTAAATGATTATAATTACAAATAGAAGTGCCTTTTTTATTTGTGTGTTTCGCAGTAAATGTCTGAAAGTTCCTTTTGGGTCAATTAACATAAATACTAATGTGAAAAATAATAAGGCATAGCCAGCATATGTTGTTGCAATTCCTATTGGGTCGCTTTTTATGGTTAGTATGGAACCTCCACCATCATCATCGTATGAATTCTGATAGAGTCTGTAGTTCCTATAGGTGAATATTTTATTCATAGAAACTGCTGCTTCAATTTTTTTATTTCCGTCTGTAATAGTTAGTTTTGATGTGAAGTCGGCTATAGCATTAGTTCCTTCGTGATATGAAACTATGAATGTATCAAGTCCGATTGTGAAAGGCAGTTCTATGTTTTCCATTCCGTGATATCCATCAGACTTAATATATTCTGAGGTTTTCTCACCAATTCTCAGGTGTATCATTCCACGTTTTGCAGTGAAATGTGTTATTGCTGCTCCAATAAGAATTATTATAAAGGAGGCGTGTAATAACAGTAAAGACCATCTTCTCATTTTCTGCTTTACAATCCATGCACATCCTGCTGCGGCAAGTATAGCCCAAAGAAGAGAAAACCACCACGAACCATAAACATACTGACTCGCATACTCTGAGCCGTGACCGTTTTCTATTATCGTGGCAATTATCATACATGATATTATTGCAATGTAAGAAATGACAAGAATTTTCTTCATCTGATTTGTATTTGATGTATATTTATTTATATAAAAACTATATAGTAAAAAAATAAGAAGTTAAGAGGCAAATACGACTTCCTCTTAACTTCTTTATTACTTCTAATATTAGATTATATTGCACGTAAGAATTTGACTACAGCATCACGATCTTTCTTTGGAAGATTATAGAACTTAACCGCAGATTCGTAAGCTTCGCTCTGTTTGCTATAGCCATGCCACATGATAGCTTCAATCTCATTGCGTGCTCGGCAGTCATGTAAACGGTCTTCTGCTCCAGTGTTGACCAGAGACAAACCACGTCCCCAGAGTGGAGTTGTGCGGCACCATGAGCCATGAATGCCGTTCTTCATAAATAATCTATGCTGCACCATGTCGGTATATGGGTAGATGGTTTGATTCTGATAACGGGGCAAATTTAGATTTTTAGAGGTCAGCATTGTTGGTGACCAATAATCGTCTTTTGTTGTCTGCCATTTTGGACGGTGACAATAAGCACATCCAATTTCATTGAAAATCTTTTTACCGCGCTGTACTTCAGGATCGTTCAAATTACGTGCACGAGGGATTGCGAGTCCTCGATGCCAAACCATGAATGCCCAGAAGTTTTCGTCAGACATTTCAGGAGTGAAGTTGTGCCATTCGTTGTCAAACTGGTTTGTCTTAGGAGAGAGCAGGCCTTTAACTGCCGATTTTATGCCTTCTTCTGTACCGTCTGCATAATATGGCGATGTAGGATCTGCCTTGATAGCATTTATAACAGAAGGAGTCTCACTCATTCTTGTTGCCCAAGCATCGGTAGTGTAAAGATAAGGACGGTCTGTACGACTTACGTTTGTAATGTTCCATATTGCATTTGCACCAGCCCCATCTTGTAAAGATCCACGAGTACATGCGTATGTGAATTTCTTTATGCGGTTAACTCCGTTTGCGGTGTATAGAGCAGTTGCAGCCCAGTCGTTTTTGTCTTTATCCCACATTGCAGGGTTCAGAGGTACTCCAGCAGTAGCCTCGCGCTGATACTGAGCTTTGATAGAGTCGTCTGGTATGGCATCAATAAGTCCTGTACCTATAATTCCAATAGTTGACTCAAGGCGGAAAGCTACAGCACCAGTTTCGTATGGAGTAGGAGTCGTGTTGAATGCTGATTTTGGAATATAGAGTTCTGGATAGATGAGTTCATATTTTTCTCCGTCAGGGAATTGCATAGCCAGTCCACTTTCCATCTGGTCGAGTACTTTCCAGTCAAGCTGAATCTGCTTTTCGTCAATTGGTGCGAGGAATGGTGAGGTGGCAATGGTCTGTGGCATACCTGTTACTTCTGCTACATATGGACCGTCATCGCTGTTTTGTCCGTCAACTGGATGGTATACGACAAGCAGATATCCGTTGCCCCATGTTGCAGTATACTGGCTAACACGCTTGCCATGTCCGTAGGCAGGATGGCAGTCGAGGCATCCTTTGCGCACAGCAGCAGGGCCTAAACCATTGAATGGAGGCTGAAACTCTGTAACGCTGCGCTCGAAAAACTGTTCTCCACGATTAAAGGCAGTGATAAATCCTTGTTGAGTCACTGCTGGTGTCTCATCTTCATAGCAGCCTGCTGTAACATTTTGGGTTGTTCCAAGTTCTCCGCCAGGATACCATTCTTCTGCAAGGAAGTTGCCCACAGCCTTGCCAACGAAATTAGCGTCTTCATTGGTAATCTTCTTCAACGCGTCTTCGTCGTCATCAGTGCATGAAGTGAATGATATTGTCAGCATTGCGCCAAAGGCAATAATAGTAGATTTCTTTAATATCTTGTTCATAATTATTATATTTCTTAAAGGTAAAAATAATTAATGATTAAGCTTAATCCATTCTGAAGCCTCATTGAGTTTTTCGTCAAGGTCGTTGATTGCATCCATTGCAGCCTTAACGTATGGTGTGTTTGGACGATCAACAAAAGCAGAACCACTGTTAATGCAGGTATTAAGAGTCTTGAATGCGTTATCAAGATTAGCCTGAAGTTCATTTGCCATTGTTGCATTATACTTCTTGAGATAGCTCATCAGCGATGCGTTTTCTGCGTTTTCTTTTTCGAAGTTGCCATAAAGAGAGTTCTTAATACTGATAATGTTGTCATAGAAGTCAATAAATGATTTTTTGCTATAAGGTGATTCAATGTAGTTAGGGTCTTCACCACTATATGCCTGTCCCATCTTTGTGTTTGCAACTTCGTTTGCTATATTTGAACAGCCAGATACAAGAATTGTTTCTGCAACCTTAAACCATGATGCGTATGTGCTTCCTGCTTTTGCTGCATTTAGCATATTCTCGCCATAATAGAGATCTTCAATACCGTTTACAGTAGTATTAAATTCACATTCCTCAACGCGGTCAATATGAGCTTTTGGAGCGTTCTCACCCATCCAGGCAACTTCGAGCTGATAACACTTGTCGCGAAGGTCGCCGGCAACAGCAGTAGCATAAATGAGTTCTTGAAGTCCGTTTACGTTCTTTCCTGTAAAGTTTTTGTCTGTTTCGTTTGCTTTCAGAGCTTCCACTGTGCGGTTCTTGCCATCGCGGAAAATGATAAATTCAATGCCATGGAAACCAAGTAATTGTTCTGCCATAACAGTTCGAGCCCACTCAATGCCATCTTCTCCCTTCAGTTGGTCTACTCGCCAACTGTCAGATAGTGTATTTGCAAGAACAAAAACGTCAAGTGGCCAAGTGTCAATGTGTGGGTCAATTCCGAAATCGGTTGCAGCACCATATAGGAAAGCCTCGCTTTTTTCCCAATAAGCACGTGCGCTTAGGAATGTCTCACAAATTTTGTTGATTTCACCTTGTGACAAAGTGTTGTTCTGGAACTTAGTTGTTGCCTCGTTAAGCTGGTCATAAAGTTGCTCTGTTTGTGCTGCTAAGTTGCTGTAAGTTGGATAAACAACATTTTTTACATACTGGTTCGTCAGAGATTGGAGTGCTAATTCTTTTTCTGTTAATTGACCTTCATTTACTTCATCGTCGTCACTACACGAGGTGATGCCTGTAGCCATAGTACATGCTGCAATGAAGAACATTGCAAATTTGAAAATCTTTTTCATTTTTAAATCGTTAGTTTTATAATAATTAAATAGGTTGAAAATTATACTAATTAAATAGTTTCAGCTGTGAGTAGTTTATAGTTATGACTCATAGTGGGTCTTAAATGTAATTATTTGTAATTGCCCATTACATACTTTGGAAATATGTAATGGGCTAGATAGTTTATTCTACAAGAAGAAGCCTTCATAAACAACTCCTATGTTGATAGAAGGCTCATTGTTGTAACCGCTTTTGAAAAAGCGATGAGAGTATTCAGCCTTGACTGCAATTTGTGGAATGGGGTAGTAGTTGATTCCTGCAGCGAGGCGATTGCGTTCTGTATATGTATAAGGTGCTTGTCCTTTTGCTGGGCGGTATGAATTATAATACTCATAGCGACCGAAGAAATAAAGTTTCTGAGCCTCTGCCAGTTTCGGTATCTGTGAGAATATGTTGTAGCCAGCCTCAATGCCTGTTGCTATTGCATTTTTTCCGACAGGAGTAGTGCTGTATGGTGCTTCTTTAGATGTTATATTTCTCTTTATATTGCTTATTGTAGCAGCATCTCCTACATAGCCATAGTCAACATTTCCGCGTATTACCCAGTTGTAGTTGTCAAAAGTAAAGTCGAAAGCTCCAACTGCAACTGTTCCTTTCACGCTGTCATATCGTTTGCCTTCACCTTCCATGTCGTGTGGAAAAGTATTGTGCATTGCGTTGCCTATATATCCGCTAAGTCCCATGCGCAGACCCTTTATGCTATAGTTGTCGAGTCGAAGTGCTACTCCATATTTGTTTGCAACTTTATATTCAAATACTGACTTGGGGCCATTGTGAATCCACCCGTCGCGGTTGAACATAAAAGCATCAAGCCCTGCAAGAATCTGAAGCTCGTATCTGAAGTCGCCACTGCGTCCCCAAAAGCTTATACCTGTGTCGTGCCATGTACTCGGGAGTATAGTGTTTTCACCCTCTGGACGATAAACTGTAAAATAATTAAGAGGCTCGTGATATGCATTGTTAAGTCCTACAGGTACAACAATGTGACCTACACGTATATTTGCCCACTTGCCAAATGATTTCTGAATCCATAATTGCTCAAGTTCAACTTCTCCGCCTTTTTCAACTTCCTTTTCCCATTCGGCAGCTTCGTCAAACTCACGTTCCATTGCTACACCAGTTCCCCCGTGTTCAAATTCTATTTCTGTGCCTAATGTCCAGCCTTTCCCAAAGTCGTAACCGAGATAGATTACAGCGTGGGGAATGTCAAAGCGTCCATGACTTGGGTCGTCTTTGTATTGTTGCGGACGAGAATATCTATATACATTGTCGCTATAGAAATTGCGTGCCATCACAACTTCCCCATATCCTCCTATACTCAGTCGGTTGCCTTTGGCATGTTGCATTACGCTGTCGCCTGCAACTTTCTGGGCATTAGTAGTAGATGCAATGCAACATGCAGTGCAAAACATTAAAGATGTAAAAAATTTATTCATATCTTTTCTTAGTTTTTGTTGTTTTGTTTTAAATGAGTCGTTTCTGTTTATATATAAAAAAGAAGTGCAGGTTTTTAGCTGCTGTCTTGTCTCGGAACTACACTTTACATAATAATTGAATTGGTAAGCGGATTATTTTCTTCGTACAAGAGTTGCACCCATCACTGCACTTTTTTATGTCTTATAGTTTCGTGTTTCATTGTTCTTAGCGTTTGCAAAATTAAGTGGTTTAAGCAAAACATACAATACTCAAAAGTTGGTAAAATGCTGCTAATAATAAAAGAGTATTGACGGTGGTGTCGTATAAATACCTATTATTAGTTATTGCGTATTTCATTAAAAATGTGTTACTTTGCAACGTTTTAAAGAGTAAAAACGATGAAACATCAGAAAATGTATGAAGCGGACGATAAGATGATTTCTCTTATTCGCGATAACTATAGTCTACTTCAGAGTTTGGGTAGTTTCGGTATCAATCTCGGTTTTGGTGACAAAACTGTACGTGAAGTATGTGATGACCAAAATGTTGATACATATACCTTTCTTGCAGTAGTTAATTTCACAATAAATGGGTATCGTGACTTTGACGATGTGGATAAGTTGTCAATACCGACACTTATGCAGTATTTGCGTGCAAGCCATGAATACTATATAGATTTTCAGCTACCTTTCATCCGCAAGGGACTTCAGAATGCTCTTGATGAGCACGACAATCTGGCTCGCCTTATAATGAGGCTATATGACGAGTATGCACATTCTATACGTAGCCACATGAAATATGAGGAGAAAACAGTATTCCCTTATGTTAATAATCTCTTGGAAGGACGTATAACAAATAACTTTGATATTGAGACTTATTCAAAACATCATGGCAAGACAGATGAGAAACTACGCGAATTGAAGAGCATTATCATAAAATATCTGCCAAGCGATGGCTTGCACAACAATCAGCTCTCTGCCACACTCTATAATATATATAATAATGAGGAGTGGCTTGCACTTCATGCAGAAGTTGAAGAACACTTGTTTATACCTGCAATCAGATGGCTTGAAAGAAAGTCTAAGCAGACGGATGTCTCGGCAAAAATATCAAATATGATTAGTCCTTCTGGCACAACTGAGACTCTGAGTGAACGTGAGAAAGATGTTATTATTTGTGTAGTTCAGGGCATGACAAATAAAGAAATTGCAGATCATCTCTGTATTTCAATTAATACAGTTATTACTCATCGTCGCAATATTGCGAAGAAACTGCAAATTCATAGTGCTGCAGGTCTTACTATTTATGCAATAGTTAATAATTTTGTTGATATTAGTAGCGTAAATCTTTAGCATTTCATAGATTGCTTAGTGTGCAATGCTTATGTTTAAAATGTTGTGCTTTTCATGTGCTTTGCTTACTGAAATGCAGGCAAAATGAATGAAATATCGTGGAATATTGCTAAAAATGAATTTTTTTTGAAAAAAATAAGGAAAAAGTTTGGCGGTTCCAGAAAATAGTCATACCTTTGCAACCGCAAAACAAAAGCAAGGCTCCCTAGCTCAACTGAATAGAGCATCTGACTACGGATCAGAAGGTTGTGGGTTTGAATCCCGCGGGAGTCACAAGAAAAGGACACTTCTATAGAGTGTCCTTTTTTTGTTTATGCATAGTTGAGCAAATTGATAATAACGTAAATACAGATTCACTGGGAGCCTGCATTTACGTTATTATGGAATCAGTTGTGTTTTTAAGAATTCATTAAATGTTGCTTTATAACCATTAAAAACATTTATATCAACATCACCTTGAATGCCATTTACTCGTCCGTCAGGACTCAGTTGCCAATAAATCAGATGTACGTCGGGCTTATATTCTCCGTAGCGTGCAATCCATATATTGTAGCGTTTCTTTATGTCTGGTGCATCAACAAGATACCTGTTGACAAACGATTGTCCTACATATAGAATGGGTCTGCATCCTGTTGCATTCTCAACTAAGCGTAGCCATGTGCGTATTCTGTTCAGCAAGACTTCTGGACCGCCCATGTCCATAATCTGTTTGTGGGTTGGTTCCACATCGAGAACAGGTGGAAAATCGCCGCGTTTTAAGTGAGTATGTTTCAGAAAATAGTTTGCCTGTGCAACTGCTCCAGATTTTGTAGAGAAAAAGTGATATGCTCCGACTCGCTTGCCATGCTTGCGAGCTGCAATGTAGTCACTGTTGTAGTATTTATTGAGTATTGTTGTTCCTTCTGTTGATTTTATGTATACGAATGATACAGGGTAGTTAACCTTTCCGCTTATTCGTTTTTTGCTTATGTGTCCGAGTTGTGTGATGCGAAGGTTGGACCAGTCTATGCCATATTTCTTTTTGCCTATATCATGCTGATAGCGTGAAATATCGATACCGTATATCCTGTCAGACGTATAGTTAAGTCTTTCTCCTTTGAAAATATTTTCCGCCCATTCGCCTGTTCTTGCTGCTTTTCGTGGTTCGCTGCTGAATCCGAAACCGTCGCGCATATCAGATAGCCAATGACCTTCGTAGAAGCTGTGGTCGCGACTATCATATGAACCATGTCCGTTAGCTTGTCCTAATTTGTTGAATTGTCCGGTATATGTGCCTAGGGAGTCTTTTCTTACTCCTTCAGTCAGAGTGTCTGAATCCCAAAGCCCTAAGAAGCGGCGAAGCAGACTGTCGGTTGTGAGACCGTAAATATGTGATGGCAGGAATTTTTTACCAACTCCAGCTCTGCACATTCTCACCAAATCTCTATTCAGTGAGTCTGACATTGACATGATTGGTTTAATCAATTCTGTATTTTCATAATATCTTGGTCTTACTCCGATTGGTTTTGTCTTGTCTGTAGTTTGGAACATCTGTTGTGATCCAGACAACTTTTTTACCAATCTGCAAGCCTTTTTTGTTACATTGTTTCTGCGGTCTCTATATAGTGCTAAATATGAATCTTGTTTCTTTGCAGAATATTTAGAGAAGTCTGTGTTGTTTTTCAGTGTATCAAGCAGTTGAGACTTTTTGCTTATTATGTTTTTTATGTTTTCGTGATGTTTGATCACCATGTCATAGCCTTCGTCTTGAACACCATGCGCACGTAGATAATATTCGAGTTCATCAGACTCCTTCTTTAATCTCTTAATATCTTTTTCAAGTTCCGATTTCTTGGAATTAACAATTTGCCTTATGTCTTTTTCTCCTATATTTTTTTCGGTATTTGGTTGACATTCTGCTATAAACATACCATAGCATGAGGGGACAAGTCTGTATTTGTTTACCCATGAAGCAGCATGATTGGTAGTAGTGTCAATATAGTTGAATATAGCTTTATTGTTAAGCATTATACTCTCTATATGATGCTTTTGGAGTACCATTTGGCATTTTTCTATTTCCGACTGGCTGCGCGGTTTCAAGTGCCATGCCAATTGCATTGCTGTCATCAATAGTAGGGTTATAATTAGAAATCTGACAGCCTTGCGTTCTGTCAGATTAAAGTATTTTTCTTTATGCTCGTTTTTCATTAGTTAATTCGTCTATTGTTGCGCAAAGGTAATAAGAAAACTCTGAATAAGACAATTCTTTTTAAGTCTTTTTCCGACCGTTTGCAAAAAAATATTTTGATTTGTCAGATTTAGTTGTTAATTTTGCAAAGCAAACCACTTTATGATTTAATTTAAATTGTTTCTATCAATGCTTATGAGAAAAATCTGCTTGTTATTTTTATGTTTCTCACTATCAGCAGTGTTACAAGCCCAGCATTCAGTAACAGTAATTCCAAAACCTGTATATGTAGAAGTTTTCAACAAAACTTTCACCATAGGAAAGAATGTAAGAGTTAAGACAAATATGAATAAAAAAGAGGAAATGTTTCTTAATTCATATTTGCAAGAAGAGTTGAAATCTATGCGACAGGTGCGTGATGATGGCAAACTGAAATATGTTGTTGCAAAGGTTTATAAAGGTAAGAGTGCGCCTGATTATCTAAATCATGATGATGCTTATAGACTTAGAAATGTTGACGGAAAGAAAATACTTATAGAAGGAAAATGTGAAAGAGCTGTATTTTATGGTTTACAGACATTGCTTCAACTGATAGATGATAATGGAAATATTGTAAGTGTAAATATAGATGACTATCCACGATTTCCCTATCGCGGATTGATGATTGACTGTTCGCGCCATTTCTGGGATAAGGAGTTTATACTTAAGCAGATAGACGCAATGGCTCGATATAAGTTTTCATATCTGCATCTTCATCTTGCCGATGCTGCAGGATGGCGAATAGAAAGTAAAAAGTATCCAAGACTTACGGAAATGTCGGCATATAGAACCGAAAGCGATTGGAATAAATGGTGGGTATCAGGTAAGGATAGGAAATATGTGAATATGCAATTTCTTTCTTCTGAGGGCTCAACTAAAAAGTATAATAATCCCAACTCACATCCTTATGGTGGTTTCTATACTCAAGATGATTTGCGAGAGATTGTTGCCTATGCAGCTGAACGTCATATAACAGTGATACCTGAGATTGAAATGCCAGGACATAGTGAAGAAGTTTTTGCTGCATATCCAGAATTGTCTTGCACAGGAAAACCATATACCAGTGGAGAATTTTGTGTCGGCAACGAAGATACCTTTACTTTTTTAGAAAATATTTTAGAGGAAGTTATGGATATATTTCCGTCAGAATATATACATATAGGTGGCGATGAGGCTTCGAGGAAGTCGTGGGAGAGTTGCCCGAAATGCCAGAAACGTATGGCCGATGAAGGACTTTCTTCAACAGCGGAACTGCAAAGCTACATGACTGCAAGAATCGAAAGGTTTCTGAATAGTCATGGGCGAAAATTGATGGGATGGGATGAGATTCTTGAAGGTTTTCTCGCTCCAAACGCAACTGTAATGTCATGGCGTGGCACAGATGGAGGATTGAAGGCTGCTGCAATGAATCATCATGTAGTAATGTCGCCTGGTGGATATTGCTATTTAGATGCATATCAGGATGCACCATCCACACAGCCGCGTGCTTTTGGCGGATATACTCCACTTGAACGTACATATAGTTTTGAACCAGTTCCTCAGGAGTTAAGAAATACGGAACAGGAGAAGTATATCGATGGAATACAAGGTAATCTGTGGACTGAAATGGTAGAGACTCCAAGCCATCTCGAATATATGCTCTGGGCTCGCGGACTCGCAATATCGGAAATAGGATGGAGTCAGACACATGATGACTTTTCTGATTTCAGAAATCGTGCCATTCTTGCTACAAAAGACTTGAAGAAACGCGGATACAATGCTTTCCAAGTAGGGCAGGAGGTTGGCAGCCGAGAGGAAAGCGAGTCTGTAATTTCACATGAAGCTATTGGAAAACCTGTTACTTATCTTCTTCCTTATGCTGATGTCTATAGTGCTTCTGGTGAAGGTTCTTTGACTGACGGACTTTCTGGCAACTGGTCTTATGGCGACGGAAGATGGCAGGGATTTATTAGCGGAGAAAGATTTGATGCTTTTGTAGACATGCTTTCGCCTACGGATGTTAGGAATATTACAGTCAACTTCATGCAGTTTTCTGGACCAGAGATATTTGCACCGTCAGAAGTTGAATTCAGCATATCAGATGACGGAATCAACTTCACGCCTATTTATAATGTTACTCACGACGTTAATAGCAGTCCAGACTATTTCATCATGCCAGTTTCTTGGAGTGGAGATAAAACAGCTCGCTACATAAGGGTAAAGGCTAAATCGGGAAAGTACGGCGGGTGGATTTTCACAGACGAAATATTTATAAACAAAAAATAGACCGAAACTCGGTCTATTTTTTTATTTTGCTTCGGTCATGTCGCCTTCAACATATAGTCGCGTCATCTCAACCGTTCCATTAGTTCTAATCGTGATAGTCTTCTTAAAGTGTCCAGGGAACTTGCCCGCTCCGTTATACGTTACCTTTATTTCGCCTTTCTTTCCTGGCGCAATAGGCTGCTTCGTGTAAGAAGGAACGGTGCATCCGCAACTTGCAACAGCCTGATTGATAACGAGAGGTTTGTCGCCCACATTTGTAAATGTGAAGACACATTCCTGAACGGCATTCTTTTCAGAAAACGATCCGAAATTATGTGATGTCTTGTCGAACTTTATTTCAGCTCCTTTTTGTGCCATTGCCATCATCGACATGCACACCATAATCATCATAAAAGCAATTCTTTTCATATCTTCTATTTTTTTAGTTTCCATTTTCCAATGCAAATTTATATATCATTTCCGAAATAACGTATCCAAAATTTTTGTTTATACACTTTTTTAACACGATTTAATTATTTATTGAAAATTTAAAAAGTCCCCGTTAAGTTTAGGTTAAAGTTAAGGTTCCGTTCCCGTTCTTATCCTTTCAACTTGAAAGCGGTTTTCCGTTTTTTTATCTTCACTGAGCGAAGAACTTGCAATTTTCTGAGGCGAGTTGGGTAAAAAATTGATTAACTAACCCCGCAAATAACTTAAAAATTTACGACCGAGAAAAATGAAGTTGCAAAATATGCGAGTATTTGGCGGCTTTTTGCTCTTTTTAGTAAATTGTTCAATATCAAGACATTACACGTCTAGTCTCAGAACTCATAAGTGTTAAAAAAGTCAAAGGGCATCTTTCGCAGTGTGAAAGGGCACCTTTGACACTGCAATATGCCACATATCGCACTGCAATATGCCACATATCGCACTGCGATATGCCACGTTTCGCATCGCGAAAGGACACCTTTCACTTTTTCGTTCCTTATGTTCGTTTACATAGTTTAAGCTGATTGATTAACAATTAAACGCTTTTTAGCATTCAGCCTCGTGCCAAACGGAAAATCGTTCTATAGAATCAGAATTCCGTTTGTCAAGATTTTTTACTTTTTTGTCAAAAAAACGGACTGATTTTGGAAGTTACAGTTTGTAATGAGTTACATTAATCATTATTCTTTAATCCCTTAATCATCTATGATTAATATCCCATAAATAGCACTGATTCCACTCTAACTGCTACGAATACTTGATAAATATGCAAATAAAAAAGGTTGGATTCCACCAGAAATCCAACCTTAAAAATATGTAATTATTCCTATTCTTCATCATCCCATCCGTCCCACATATTAATCTCTTTTGCACCTATGTGTTTGGTAACTTCAGATTCTTTTTCTACAGAACTAGTTGTTAAAAGATGGTTGCACCCAACCCATATTACTTCAATTGCTGGTTTAGTATATTTCTTTTTCATAATTATTTAAATATTATTTTCTTACCTTTGTTTATATATATACCTCTTGCTGGTTTATCAACTTTCATTCCTTGTAAAGTGTACCAATTTTCATCTGTTTTATTGTCATTTGCATATTCTAATATATTCGCAGGTTCTTCATCAACATAGACAATAACCATATCATCATAATTATCAATATACATTGCTATCCCTAGAGCATGTCCGTCCTGTGGAAGTGTGCCCTCATCTTGTAAATATTCAGAAGATGCATTTGTCATCTCTGCGGTCAAGTGAAGAAAAGCTTTGTTCCATACAGTATAATCATCACTGACAGCCCTAAAGAATCCCCAATCTAAATTGCAATATTCTGGCTTCCAATCAGGACCAGGATCTATATATGCAGTTTTTCCATTATTAAAGAAATAATTTCTGTATGTCTTCTTGCCATTAACAATTTCAACATTATCAATGTGCATACTGCCATTTATCGGCTTCAAATAGTTTCCATACTGCCCTTTGTACTTATGATTTGGATAAAGTTCAGCATTATAAGCTTGTTCATTATTAGAATTAGCCAATTCCATATACACCGTTCCCTGCCTTATGCTATGCACAATAACACCTGTGTTTGCAGGAATAACATCACCTTCATCCATCTTTATACATCTTACAACATTCTGTTCTTTATCATAATCATATACTAAAAACACTTGTAACGTACTATTATTTGGAACTTTATAAGCTACATTGTTACTATAAGTTCTATATAATGATTGTTCTCCTATAACAACTCCTGACGAAAAGAACTCTTGCCACCCATTAGCTGCCTGATTATAGGCTTCGTTTAATATTGACTGGGTAATTACGCCCTTAATTGGCTTTCCATCTGATCCTATAACATTAGGGTCAACAATGTTAGCTTTATAATTTCCGACATAGAAATCATAAAATTCCGAAGGATAATGCAGTCTTGTAGTCTCAACGCCTACCTGTGTCTGACCACATGTATGCATCTTATCAAAGGCACCTTTAGCGCAATTAATTTCTCTTGCAGGACTTACATTTATAAATACGTCTGAAAGCATACCTTTTGGATTACTTTCTCCCATCCAAAATGCCCTATACTTTATATTATTTATTTTTGAGTCAGCATCAAAAATTAAGTTCTTAATGCTATTACATTCCTCGAAAGCTTGCTCTTCTATAACTTCTACAGAATTAGGCATTACAAAATCAGGTGTGTCTTTACATAACTGTCCACATCCAGAAAACGCTCTTGCACCAATTTTTTTCAGTTTTGTCAACTCATTCCAATTAACTGATTTTAGTTTCTTGCAATTAAGAAAAGTTCCATCTGGTATTAGATCTGTTTCTGATGATAGCATAATAGTCTCCATACCTGATAACTTATCAAATTGGACACCATTAAGAGGCAATTTCTGCTCCAATATAACAATTTTAGCATCGTTATATTTTCCTTGATTGATTTCATTTGCATCATTTCCGTCAATAGAGTAGATCGTTAGTGTCTTTGTGTTTGAATCGTAAACAACCTTAGCATTTGTAACCCCAACAGGAAAAAGTGCAAAAAGTGCAAGTAAATAATAAATAATTAAATTGTTTTTCTTCATAACTATACTATTTTACGATTAGTGATTAAATAAAATTACGAAACCATCGCAAGATTTTGTCTAATAATGTTTTAAAGGTTTTCAGGTCGCTTCACTTTAAAACTAAAGGTGATTAAACTAAGATACCATAATATACTAATTTCACACTATGTTAACTTTAATACCTTTTAAAAAACAACTATTTTAGCACTTACGAAACTTGAATATAGACATATAGTCCATATTTTCCATATTTTAAATTTAAATTAAATTTATTCATATCATAGCAAACATAATGTAAAGCGGTTGGACTTCATCTGAAATCCAACCCTCATAGTATTCAAGACAATTCATTCATCATCCCAATTATCCCAGATATTTATTTCTTTTGCCCCAATCTCATCAGGATCTCCAATAATTACGGGCTCTTGATCAACTATTCCATCATAATCATTGTCAAACTGTGACGCTCCAGGCATTCTTAATAATGGATACATATATATTATTTCTATAGTTGGAGTTATATATTTCCTTTTCATACCTAATTTCCTCTATTTTATTATATACTTTTTGTTATTTATGATATAAATGCCTTTTGGTAGATTATTCAGATTTGGTCCAGTTCGTACTACCTGGCCGTTTATATTATAAACAATACCATTTGTATCTCTGACATTTTCATATCTGTCAAATTCTATATTCTCAATATCACTGATACTGCCTTCTTCTACACCATCAATAAAGAACGATAGATGGCTACTTGGGGTTGTTGCATTATCTCCAGTCGCTATCCAGCAACGGAATCCTTTTATTGACAAATCATTTTGCGTAAAATACCATTGACCGTCACTTGCTCCTAATACATAAGAGTATTTCGGTACAATTTTTTCGGTATGGTTTATCTGCGTACCACAGAATTGTAATTTAACATCACTTGTTGTACTCGGCTTGCTTTCCTCTCTGAATATTGCTTGTGGAGTATTATTTAAAGTAACATTATTAATTACATAATATGGAGCGGTAACTGTAATGCTATTATTGTCTGTCAATTTTTTCATATAGCTACCTGTCGTAACGTTAGCTTCTCGTGTTGATTTCATTATATATAGTTTTTCTGGTTCAATAACGACTTCATTGTTATTGGACAAATCAATAGACTCAAAATCAATTCTACTTGGATATTGTTCATTCTGACCTCTAAATTTTGACAATATAACCTGATCTCCAAATGCTGTCTTAAATTGGGCTGCTGTTAAAGATACAGGAAGAGTAAACGAATTCCAAACTCCTGCCTTCATTGTACGTTTCAGAATCAGAGTTTTAGCTTTTCCTCCATCCACCTGCAGCGTCATATAATTAAGTGAAGTCTGGTTTTCATCCAAAACTAAATCTCTATTTCCACAATATTGCAATTGGAAGTTGTCAAAAGCCGTCCAATCATATTCATTTGTAGAGCCACTAATTTCAATACCTATTTGCAAAACATCATTATCATTAGGAACATATACCATTATACTATTTCTGTACTTTCCTTGTTCAAACAACTTTGCTGCCTTTACATATGGACTTTCTGTATTAACATCATCTTTTTTATATTCTTTATATAACTCGTAAAGTTGATAAGATATATCATTTCTGAACTGGTTTAAAACTGCTGAAACGTTTGAAATTGGTTCATTATTATATTTAACTTTAGCAAAAAGCTTAGAAACAATGTTACTATTTTCTCCCTTTCTATAGAATCCATCACATAGAACTTTATACCAACCTTTTTTTATTACTTTAACTTCTTGTGTTAAAGTTCCATTTGCGTTATTATTATTCCAAAGATTTCTTACCGATGCAATCCAATACCGTCCAAATGCTTTTTGATATGCATCACTTTCTTTGCATCCCATACCAACATAATATGTATAAGCTTGTCCATTGTCAAAACTATATATATTCTGAATAAAATACTGGGAGAAACCATTTACCACCCATTTATTAACAGATGTATTACTACGGCTAAAGTTCTGGTCTGCAATCAAAAACGTAGCATCTGCAGGAGATTCGTCGGATGCATATTGTTCTTTAAATGCATTTTTCAAATCATAAAGAGTAACTATTTTCCAGAGCCCATTATAATCATCATTATTTACAGCATGACAATCGGAATAATTAAAGTCTAAATATTCTGAATTTGTTGTTGCCGATAAAACTTTTAGATAAAATTCACCAGACATTCCATGATTAGATTCATTGTTATAGCAATGAATTTTATACATCCTACTTCCATTATAAGTCTCCGTAAATTTCCAATACGGGATACCGTTAGCAGTACCATTATTTGGCAAATTTCTATCACAATAGACCCTATTGTAAGTTATTTCACCATTAGGACCTTGATCATGGTCATTTGTGTCACTCCACCTGCCAAAAGAAATATACGTTCCCTCAACAGTCTGCTGAGCACCCTTCATCATATAATTATAGTTATAGTATGTAGGACTATTTAGTGGATAAGGTTTTGGCCCAGATTGACTTTCTATGATTATGGGCATTCCAACATTATATGCAGAAACACTTGTACCCCAACAACTACCTGTATTTAGAAACCTTTTTGTCCCAACATTATACAGATACACCTGCTTCATATCTTCTGCTGAAGCATTCAGAACAGAAGAGATAGAATTACCATTCCATTCATGGGTGTTTGGATCCTGCCCCTGAGCTTTTGCTACAAATGGAATTATTATTATTACTAAACTTATAAAAATGTTCCTCATAACCATTTTGTTTTTATTCATTTTATTTAAATTTTTACCTTAAATAATAATTGTTCTACCTATCGGCGATAGGTA